>OLQM01000464.1_pt1 | contig 47358 bp, 34 predicted proteins | sample 1673161 | NCBI WGS metagenome assembly OLQM01 (sample SAMEA3136761, study PRJEB25190) | human gut metagenome | reverse complement strand
TCCCGGTCGAGCCCACCGAGGACGACCCGCACCCCGCTCCCAAGCTGGGCGAGGAATACGACGACACCCCGCGTGACTTCGGCCGTCTCGCCGCAGCCACCGCACGCCAGGTCATCACCCAGCTGTTCCGCCGCGCCGAAGATGAGAAGGTATTCGGCGCGTTCTCCGGTCAGAAGGGCAAGCTCATCACCGGCATCATCCAACAGGATGCTTCCGACCCCTCCAACGTGCATGTCGCGATGGGCGATGTCGAAGCCATTCTGCCTCGCCGTGAGCAGGTGCCCGGCGAACGTTACCGCCACGGCGAACGCATCCGCGTGTACGTGGTGAACGTGGCCCGTGGCATCAAGGGCCCGGAAATCGTGGTGTCCCGCTCCCACCCGGAGCTGGTCCGCAAGCTGTTCGAGCGCGAAGTGCCGGAACTGGTCTCCGGTGCCGTGTCCATCATGGCCATCGCTCGTGAGGCCGGCGCCCGCACCAAGATCGCGGTCAAGGCCAACACCGATGGCGTGAACCCGAAGGGTGCGCTGATCGGCCCCGGCGGCGCTCGCGTGCGTGCCGTTATGGAGAACCTTGGCCCGGAGAAGATCGACATCGTCGACTACTCCGACGATCCGGCCAAGTTCGTGGCAGCCGCGCTGTCCCCGGCTGTGGCCACCGGCGTGCAGGTGATCAGCGAGAAGAACAAGACCGCCATCGCCTTCATCCACGACGACCAGCTGTCCCTGGCCATCGGCAAGGAAGGCCAGAACGCACGACTGGCAGCCAAGCTGACCGGCTGGAAGATCGGCATCGAATCCGCCGAGGCCCATGCCAAGAAGGTCGCCGCCGAAAAGGCCGCCCAGGCTGCGGCCGAGGCTGCTGCTCCGGAAGCCGAATAGGCCGCCGGGCTCGAAGGCGAATGATCTTCAGGGCGCATTATTTCCTGATAAGAGCCGCGTCAGCAATGGCGCGGCTCGCTGCGTCTACGCTATCCAGCGCTATGAGTATGCTTGATTGGCGTATGTGGGCTGGCGCAGTGTGCGCGAAATCGCCCACACCAGAGACGAGGTAACACGATCATGGTCGCACGATGAGACAGGGTAGGCTTGCCGTCATCACCAACTGACCACGCCCATGCACGCGCGTGGTCACAGAATAGGAGTAATTAGTGGCGAAACCACGCGTATACGAACTGGCTAAGGTTTTGAATGTCGATAGCAAAACCGTGCTTGAGAAGCTTAAGGACATGGGAGAATTCGTCAAGTCCGCTTCTTCTACGATTGAACCGCCGGTAGCCCGGCGTCTGAAGGCAGAGTTCGCCAAGGACAACGCCAAGGGCGATTCCAAGCCCGTGCAGCAGCGCCGCCCGGCCGCACCTTCGGCCCCGGCTTCCGCTTCATCTTCCGCACCGACTCCGGCCGCTCCCGCACGTCAGGCATCGCCTGCCTCGGCACATCAGCAGGCTCCGACTCCGGGTGCACCGACACCGCGTCCGCAGGGCGGCGCACGCCCCGGCATGCCGACCCCCGGCCGCCACGGTCAGAACGACAACCGTGAGAATGGTCGCGATAATCGCGAAGGCCGTGAGAACGGTCGTCAGAGTCGCCCGAACGATCGCCGTAACAACGATCGTCGTAACAACCAGGGCCGTCCGAACAATGGCCAGCCGGTTCAGCATCAGAACAACCGCGGCAATGCTTCGGCTCCGCGCCCGCACGCTCAGGGCGGCGCCGGTGCCAATGGCGGCAATGCCGCTTCAAATGCGATTCCGCGCCCGCACGCTCAGGGCCCGCGCCCGGGCAACAACCCGTTCTCCCGCAAGCAGGGTATGCACACCCCGACGCCGGGTGATATTCCGCGTCCGCATCCGATGGCTCGTCCGACTGCTGATAACGGTCGTGGCGGTCGTCCGGGCCGTCCCGGCCAAGGCCAGGGGCAGGGCCGCGGCTTCCGTGGCGGTCGTCCGGGCCAAGGTGGTCAGGGCGGTCCGCGTCCCGGCCAGTGGGGCCACAACCGTCCGGGTCAGGGCGGCGGCTCCCAGGGTGCCGGTCAGGGCGGCGCACGCGGCGGCTTCCGTGGGGGCCAAGGCGGCGGCAATAACTTCCAGGGCGGCGGTGCACCGAGCAACGGTCCCGCACGTGGCGGCGGTCGCGGCGGTGCCGCAGGCGCATTCGGACGTCAGGGCGGCAAGTCTTCAAAGGCCCGTAAGAACCGTCTGGCAAAGCGCCATGAGTATGAGGAGCTGAAAGCACCGACCATCGGCGGCGTTCGCATCCCCAACGGCAACGGCCAGACCATCCGTCTGCGTCAGGGCGCGTCCCTGGCCGATCTTGCGGAGAAGATCAACGTCAACCAGGCCGCGCTGGTCACCGTGCTCTTCCACCTGGGTCAGATGGCTACCGCCACCCAGTCCTTGGATGAGGAGACCTTCCAGATTCTGGGCGAAGAGATCGGCTGGAACATCCAGCTCGTCTCCGCAGAAGAGGAAGACAAGGAACTGCTCCAGCAGTTCGACATCAACCTTGACGAGGAAGAACTGCAGGATGACGAGGATCTCAAGCCTCGCCCGCCGGTCGTTACCGTCATGGGCCACGTCGACCACGGTAAGACACGACTGCTGGATACCATCCGCAAGACCAACGTCATCGCACGTGAGGCCGGCGGCATTACCCAGCGCATCGGTGCCTACCAGGTCACCGTGAACCTTGAAGGCGAACCGCGCAAGATCACCTTCCTCGATACCCCTGGCCACGAGGCGTTCACCGCCATGCGTGCCCGTGGTGCCGAGCTCACTGACGTCGCGATCCTCGTGGTCGCCGCCGACGATGGTGTGATGCCCCAGACCGTTGAGGCCATCAACCACGCTCAGGCCGCCAAGGTGCCGATCGTCGTGGCCGTCAACAAGATCGATGTGCCCGGTGCCAACCCGGAGAAGGTCCGCGGCCAGCTCACCGAGTTCGGCTTGGTCCCTGAAGAGTATGGTGGCGACACCATGTTCGTCGACATCTCCGCCAAGCAGAACCTGCACGTCGACAAGCTGCTCGAAGCCGTGCTGCTCACGGCTGACGCTGAGCTGGACCTCCGCGCCAACCCCGACATGGACGCCCGTGGTGCCACCGTCGAAGCCCGACTCGACAAGGGTCGTGGTGCCGTGGCCACTGTGCTGGTTCAGCAGGGTACGCTCCACGTGGGCGATGCCATCGTGGCCGGCACTTCGTACGGCCGCGTGCGTGCCATGCTCGACGAGAACGGTCAGCCGATGGAAGCGGCCGGTCCGTCCACACCTGTTCAGGTGCTGGGCTTGACCTCCGTGCCCACCGCCGGTGACCTCTTCCTGGTCGCCTCCGATGATCGTGCCGCTCGCCAGATTGCCGAGAAGCGTCAGGCCACCGAGCGTGCCGCCCAGCTGGCCAAGCGTCGCAAGGTCGTCTCCCTCGAGGACTTCAAGAAGAAGTTCGCCGAGTCCGAGATCGACATGCTCAATATTGTCATCAAGGGCGATTCGTCCGGTTCGGTCGAGGCGCTCGAGGATTCCTTGATGAAGATCGAGGTATCCGACGAGGTCGGCATCCAGGTCATCCACCGCGGCGTCGGTGCGATCACCCAGAATGATGTCAACCTGGCCACGGTCGACAAGGCCGTTATCATCGGTTTCAACGTGCGTCCGAACCGTCAGGTCGCGGACCTCGCCGAGCGCGAGGGCGTGGAGATCAAGTACTACTCGGTCATCTACCGTGCGATCGAAGACATCGAGGCATCCCTCAAGGGCATGCTCAAGCCGGAATACGAAGAGGTCGTCACCTCTCACTCCGAGATCCGCGAGATCTTCCGCTCCTCCAAGTTCGGCAACATCGCCGGCGTTATGGTGCAGGACGGCGAGGTCAAGCGTGGTACGAAGTGCCGTATCCTGCGCAACGGCGTGGCCACGGTCAACGACCTCGAGATCTCCTCGCTGCGTCGCTTCAAGGACGACGTTCAGTCCGTCAAGGAAGGCTACGAGGCTGGTATCAACCTCGGCACCTTCAACGACATTGAACTCGGCGACATCATCGAGACCTTCGAGATGCGGGAAGTCGAGCGCAAGTAGTCATTGTTAAGCCCCCTCTGACGAGGGGGGCTGTCAGCCGCAGACTGACTGGGGGAGAGACATGGTAGTTCCATGATTTTCTCTCCCCCAGCCTCACTGCGTTCGGCAGCCCCTCGTCAGAGGGGGCTCAAGTCTAGAAAAGGAAATTCCTATGGCAGGAACCAACCCGCGCGCCGCACGTATTGCGGCCTTGATTCAGCGTGTCGTCGCCTCCTCCATTGAGCGCGAACTGCATGACAAGCGACTCGCCAGCATCACCGTCACCGAAGTTCGTGTGACCAACGATTTGCAGATCGCCAAGGTCTACTGGACCCAGCTCGGCCACGAAGGCCACGAGGAAGGCGAACGCAAGCGCGCCCAGCAGGCACTCGATCAGGCCAAGGGCCACCTGCGTTCTCTGGTGGGCCACAAGGCTGGCCTGCGTCTGACTCCGCAGCTCCAATTCGTGTTCGATGAAGTGCCCGGCGAGGCTCACGAGATCGAAGACATTCTCGCCGTGGCCAAGAAGCGTGACGAAGAACTCGCCCGTGCTCGCGCCACCGCCCAGTACGCCGGCGACGCCGATCCGTACAAGCATGACGACGAGCCCAGCGACGACTTCGAAGACGACTCTGACGAGGAGTAGTGTGCTTCATACAACCCCCAGCGGTCTGCTCATCATCGACAAGCCGCAAGGCGTGACCAGTTTCGACGCCGTCGCCGCCGTGCGCGGCGCGTTGCACATCAAGAAGGTCGGTCACGCCGGCACCCTTGACCCCATGGCCACTGGCACGCTGGTCATCGCCTTCGGCCACGCCACACGACTGCTCAACGCCATCGTGGCGCATGACAAAACCTACGAGGCTACCATACGCCTCGGCCTGCGCACCACTACCGACGATGCCGAAGGCGAGGTGCTTGTCGATGACGAAGCCCGCTCCCGCTGGCAAACGCTATCAGCGCAGCTGACTGAGGGTGGCCAGAGCGGCGAACCAACGGCGTTACCAACTGCCTCATGGCAAGACCTGCTCACACGCACCATCGCCACCAATTTCACCGGCGATATCGAACAAGTCCCCAATACGTTCTCCGCCATCAAAATCAACGGCCAGCGTGCCTACGACTTGGCTCGCGAAGGCAAGGATGTGGAACTCAAACCCCGCCCGGTCACCATCAGCGAATTCACCGTGCTGGATATCCGCAGCGGATTCGTAGCAGGGGAGCAGGCCGCTGAACCATTGCGGGAAGACGCGAACACGGGAGCGATTCCCGCACTTGATGTTGACGTGCGGATCAGCTGTTCATCGGGCACCTATATCCGTGCGCTCGCCCGCGACCTCGGCAAAGAACTTGGCGTCGGCGGATACCTGACCCGTTTGCGCCGTACGCGAGTCGGCCGATTCGCGTTGCCGGACGATGCCAGCGGACTTATCGCTCCTGAGGCGATGCTTGACACGCGAACCCATACCGTCACCGCACATACCGATCAGAAGACGTTCACTAATCGGGAAGGGCAAACCGTCACGCGCAACAAGTGCGTATTGGACACTCCTGAAGGTCTTGCCGGTGACGAGCGCCGCAACTGGCTGCTTGACCATGCCCTTACCATGGAACAGGCCGCTCGAGGTGCGATGCCGGCGCTTGACATCACTCCTGAGGAGGCCAGCGAATTACGCTTCGGCCGCCGTATTGAGAGTAAAATCAGCGAGCCCACTGCCGCCATTGTGCCGCAAACGCATGATGTGGCGGCGATTATCGAGCGTGCAAACGCTCATCAGGCCAAGCCGGTCACCGTATTCCCCCTCGCGTAAAGTAGACGCGGTGAAAAGTGCAGCTTGATACAGGCCGCGCACAACAACGTCTATATTGCATGAATAACATCGCACGGATAAAAGGAACAGCACACTGATGGATATCACGCACCTGACCCCTGACGCCGAAGGTTCGATTGAATGGCCCTCGTTCAGTAACGATAAGAAGGCCGTGGTGACATTGGGCGCATTTGATGGCATGCACTTGGGTCATCAGGCGGTGATCAAGCGTGTGGTGGAACTCGCGCACCAGCATGATGCTTTTTCCGTGGTGATTCTGTTTGATCCGCGCCCCGCATTCGTGCACGGCTGGGTCATCTCGCACCATGGCGAAGAGCCCGCGGTTCAGAACGTGGATGCCGAAGCATTGACCAGTGTGGATGATCGACTGCACCGCATGGAACAGTTCGGCGTGGACCATGTGCTGGTGGTGCACTACACGCTGGCCTTCGCAGCTATGTCATACATTTTCTTCCTTGGCCGACTCACCGGCAAGCTGGGTATGCGCACGTTGGTCCTTGGGCAGGATGCCGCCATGGGCAAGGGTCGAGAAGGTGATGTGAAGCATATCGCCAATCTTGCCGCCGCCACCGGTGTATTCGAACTTGATGTGGTCGATGACCGTGGCCCGGGTGAAGTGCGTATTCCGCGCGATTTCAAGCCGGAAGCCCCGAGCGAATGGGGAGAGCCCGTCGATCCGCTGGCCAATGCCACCAAAGCCGAGCGCCGCGCATGGAGCAAGAAGAACCAGGCCAAGGCAATGCGCGCATGGAGCTCCACCAATGTGCGCTACCTGCTGGCTCATGGCCGAATCCAGGACGCCAACGCCATTCTGGGTGCTCCGCACTCCATCGAGGGCGAAGTGGTGCATGGTGAGGAGCGTGGCCGCACCATCGGATTCCCCACCGCCAATCTTGGCTCCGACATTGCAGGCTACATTCCGGTCGACGGCGTCTATGCCGGTTGGCTGGTAGATGGTGAAAACCGTTGGCCCGCCGCCATCTCCATTGGCACCAAACCCACCTTCAGTGAAAAAACCGGCCTTAATGAGCGTGTGGTGGAGGCCTACTGCATCACTGAAGAATGGATCGACCTGTACGACCACAAGGTTCGCGTCGAATTCGTCGGCTTCCTGCGCCCGCAGGTCAAGTTTGATGGCCCCGACCAACTCGTCGACGAACTCAAGCGCAACGTCGAGGAGACCAAGCGTCTTACCGCCTGAGGCATATCTCAGGGCTATTTACGCACTCCCAAGGCGTCTAATGCGTCGGACAATGTGTTGGACTCCACCAGCTGAAGTCCCTCGACATGCACCGGCTTGCGCAGTGGCGGAATGACCGCCGTGGTGAAGCCGAGGCGTGCGGCCTCGCGAAGGCGATATTCCATACGCGGTACCGGGCGCACCTGACCGGTCAGGGAAATCTCACCAATGGCGCACGTGGCTCGCGCAATGGGTTTTGACGTGGCGGCGCTCGCCAGTGCCGCCACTATCGCCAAGTCGGAACCGGGCTCCTTGGCCTGGCCCCCGGCAATAGTGGAGATATACAGGTCGTTGGACAGCAGGTTGAGCTTGCTGTGACGGTAGAGCACCGCGACCAGCATGGCGATACGGCTGGGGTCCACGCCATTGACCGCACGACGGGGTGTGGGCAGCACCGACGTGGTGACCAGAGCCTGTACTTCGATAGGCAGACTGCGATGCCCATCCAATGTGAACGTCACGCAGGTGCCTTCCACGGGTGCCGCGTTGGCCGCATCAGGGCCGTCTCCAGACAGGAACAATCCGGCGGGATCGGTGACCTCTTCGATGCCTTCACCGCTCATGTCGAAACAGCCGACTTCATCGGTCGGGCCAAAACGATTCTTCACCGCTCGCAGCATTCTCAGCGCAGTCTCGCTGTCGCCTTCGAATTGGCAGACCACATCGACCAGATGCTCCAATGTGCGCGGGCCTGCAATCGAACCATCCTTGGTCACATGACCAACCAGAAATACTGGAATGTCAAGTGTCTTAGCGGTATCTATCAGCGCGCTTGCCACTTCGCGCACCTGAGTCGAACCGCCGGAAATGCCATCGACCTCCTGCGAGACGATGGTCTGCGCCGAATCCACAATGGCCAAGGCCGGCTTGTTCTGTTCGATCAGCCCCAATACTGTGGACAGGTCGGTGGTGGAGGCCAGTAACAAGTTCGGCTCCACCGCATTGATGCGGGAAGCGCGCAAACGAACCTGCGCCTGTGATTCCTCGCCGGAAATGTACAGCACGGTGTTGGCGTGTGTTGATGATGCGTTGCCCCGCATCGGCACCGTGTTCGATGCGTTGCCCTGCGCCCGGCCCGACTGTTGGGCAGACCGCTGACCTGCCCCTCGGAACGTACTGTCTCCCGCCACAACGCGCGCGATATTGCCGGCCGTCTGCAACAGCAATGTCGACTTGCCGATACCCGGTTCGCCCGCTATCAGCGTTACTGAACCCGGCACCACGCCACCGCCGAGCACACGGTCGAATTCGGAAAACCCGGTACCGAGCCGCTCGACGCTTTCCGTGCCCACTTCGGTAATCGGACGGGCTGCAGATCTGGCGTTGTTGGCAACCGTAACCGACTGCGTGCGTGATGTTCGGCCGGGAGCGGCCGTGCGAGAGCCTGCCGCCGGCCGAGCCTCGTGAAATTCCTCGACCGTGCCCCACTGACCACACTCGGGGCAACGGCCGTACCACTTCGGCCCGTTCCAACCGCATTCGGAACATACATACTGCACACTTGATTTCGCCATGGTCTCACCCTAACCCAAACACCAGCGGACGGTAAATTTTTACCGTTCACAAGAGTTTCACGCGGCTTGCGCACAACGACTAAAATTACGGCCGCCTAGCGTCACGCGGCTGTGAGAGAATCGGGGCATGACTAATAGTGAGAACTCCTCGACCACGCAATCCCATGGCAAGTTGATTGCAGTGGTGGTTGCCGCAGCTGTTGTGATTATCCTGGCAGTGCTTTCGGCCTTTGTGTGGCCGGGTTGGGCCATCCAGAAGAATGATGGCACCTCCACTACCACCCAAAACAGCCAGCAGAAAACCGAATCATCCGAGCCGACCAAGCCGACCATCGACGCCACAGCTTTGCCGGATGATGCCAGTGAGCTGTTGAAGGCCATGCCGGGCAGCGTGCTGAATTACGCGCGTACCAAGGCGGATGCCTCCACGACGTGGAATTCCGCGTCGCCGCTCGAGGAGTACACTCTGACCTACTCCACTGGTGATGCCGCCAAGGATGTCACGCTGGTCGCCGCGCAGTGGTCGTCGGCGGACAATGCCAAGACCCAGTACGATGCGTTGGTCGCTGCGCAGACCGGCGATGAGTCGGCATCCGGCAACGTCAAGGTTTCCGGCAACGTCACGGGCGCGTACGTGGTGAAGGCCGATGCCTCCAACAGCAAGAACGCCGTTGCCATCTGGCAGAACGATACCGTGGTCTTCCAAGCTACCGGCACCAAGGAAGCGGTCGATCGCTTCTACCAGAAGTTCCCGATGTAGCATCTAGTATCGGCTGTCAGCTGCTGCACAAACTTATGAACGTTGGGGCATCCACATTGCTGATGTGGATGCCCCAACTGCGTTCAGGGCATATGCGGACTATCGGCAACATACTGGTTCCCTCTGTCTGGCAACACGTGTATTATGGTGCGAGTTGCAACTTTTACGATTAATCGAAATGGAGGCTTCAGATGGGTTCTGTCATCAAGAAGCGCCGCAAGCGGATGAGCAAGAAGAAGCACCGCAAACTGCTGCGTAAGACCCGCCACCAGCGTAAGTAGTCTTACCTGCAATCAAGGCATTAGAAACCCCGTGATCGTTATGGTCGCGGGGTTTCTCTTTTGCTTGGCTCTTTGCCTTGTTCGGGCAACAGTAAAGCCCGCACCTGCGATGTGCAGATGCGGGCTTGGAAAAGCTTAGTGATGTGAGACGATCACTTGTTGGCGTTGGTCATCACGCGCGGGCCGTTCGGGTCGCCGACGATGACCTTGTCGACCATGTTGAGGAACAGGCCGTGCTCCACCACGCCGACCGTGTTGATGAGGTCTTCGGCCAGCTCCTGCGGGTGATCGATGCGCTCCAGGTGCAGGTCCACCACGAAGTTGTTCTCGTCGGTGCGCACTTCCTTGCCGTCGGCGTCAAGACGAAGCACCGGCTTGTAGCCGCGGGCCTCGAACTTCTTGATGACTTGGCCGGCACCGAACGGAATGACCTCGACCGGCAGCGGGAACTTGCCGATGGTGTCCACAACCTTGGACTCGTCCACGATCCACACGATCTGGTTGGAGTTGGTGGCCACGATCTTCTCCCACAGCAGAGCAGCGCCGCCGCCCTTGATGCCGTTGAAGTTCTTGTCGACTTCGTCGGCGCCGTCAATGGTCACGTCGATGTGGTCCACGTCGTCGATGTCCACGATCTTGATGCCGTAGCTCTCGGCCTGGGCCTGCGTGCGGCGAGACGTGGTCACGCCAGTGAACTCAAGACCTTCCTCCTGATGACGGCGGCCGAGCTCGTCCACCAGGAACTTCACGGTCGAACCAGTGCCGAGGCCTGCGATCATGCCGTTTTCAACGAGCTTGGCGGCTTCGATGCCGGCCGCCTTCTTCAGCGCATCCTGCTGTGCCTTATCCATGGTTTCTCCTTTGCCATCCTTGCCTCCGCCGCATGGATCAACGGCGTGAAGCCTTATCTCCTATCCTAACGCGAATGAGCGATTTTGTGTCATCGTGTCCGATTGCGGTACATATTCGTGTGTTTGGGTGTCAGTGTCGTACGAATGGTGCGTTGGTGATGGTCAGGTTGCCGTCGCCGTCCACATAGCCTTCGATTTCGATGCTGCCTTTGATCGGCATCGGCTGCCCGTTGAAATACGGGCTCGTTTTCGGCGCGGGGGAGAAGGTCAGCGTACCGGATACCGTCAGCCCACTGGGCTTTGCGGGGGGTACGGGTTGTGTTGATTGTACAGGTTGCGTTGATTGTGTCGCTAAGGGTGACGAAGACTTGGTCTCTGGCCTTGTGGCATCCGTCGAATCCGTCGCCGCAGCCGGCTTGCGCAAACTTGCCTCATCCGCCTTGCCATCCAGCACCAACTGCACGTCTGGAGGCACATCGGTGCCATGTGCGTATTCGGAGCCCAGCAGCGACTGCCAGCCTTCAATCGGTAGATAGCCGTCGCGCGCACCCGAACGGCAATCGCCCGCATAGGTGCGTGCCAGTTCATCGACCAACTCATTGCCCTCGTTGCCGGCGTGACCTTTGACCCATCGGAAATCCACCGGGCCAGGGCGTTGTGAGATCTCACGGTCGATCGCCTGAATAAGCTCTTTGTTCTTCACAGGCTTTTTCTGCGAATTTTTCCAGCCGTTCTTCTTCCAGCCTTTGACCCACTTGGTCGAGCAATTGATGGCGTACTGCGAATCCGATTCGATGAGCAATGGCTCAGGGCCCGGGTGCGCTCGCAAAGCTTCCAGCACTGCGCACAGCTCACCAATCTGATTGGTGCCGTTGGTCGCGCCGCCCGCATCATAACCATGGTCGTCGTGCTTATGGCCGGGCTTGCCGCCGGCGTTCTGCTCATGATCGGCCCAGGCCCAGCCCATTGGCCCGTTTGGATTCCCTAATGCGGAACCGTCTGTGGATACTGTGATAGTCATGTTCTCCACCCTAACGCAAGCTGTGCAATCTCTTGCTGAAGTGGGGTTGCCCAGTGCGAGGCAAAACAACGTAGTGAAGAGTGTGAATAACATCACACCTATTGACTTTGCTTGAAAAACATGCCATCGCGCGTGAATAGGTGAGCGCTCACAAGAAAAACAAGACATTTCCTCTCTGCGGGTGAGGCCGGCAACAATGGCGCATCCGGTATCTGGAATGAGAATAAGGGACTGTACAAAACCAGTGACGGCAACATCGAAATCCTCAAACCAGAGGCGGACAGCGATGGTTCGACCTCCACGGCCGCATCCAAGGGCACCATGCTTATCGCAGGCAACTCCAAAACCGTGGCACTCGGTCCAGGCGGCATGGCCTTGGCTCCCGGCCTGCCGCTCGGTCTTGGCTGGTTCATCCGACGCCGCTTAGGATTGGATGCCTCCGACATTCTGGACCGTAAGCTCGGCTTGAAGTAACGGCTGGTTCGGACGTGATTGCTGTCACGTACGGATCATGACGACAGCGCGAAGGTCCTCATCGGTTTACGTCGATGAGGACCTTCGCGCGCATTAGGGGAGTCTGTTGCGGGCTGCGCTACGCGGGTCATGCTGCGCGGGCGTGCTATGCGAACAAACTACGCGAACAAGTCGTTCAGTGCCTCGGCAATCGTCGGATGCGTGAACACCATATCGCGCAACGTGCTGGCCGGCGCGTCAAGATCCATCGCCAACTTGACGATATTGATCACCTCGTGCGACTCGACGGAAAGCAGCATCGCACCCAGAATGCGGCCAGTATTGCGTTCCACAATCGCCTTCATCAGACCATCCGGTCGCCGCATTACCTGGGCCTTCGGCACAGCGGCCACCGGCAATCGCTTGACCACATAATCCAATCCAGCCGCCTTCGCCTCGCGCTCATTCAATCCCACGCGCGAGTAAGGCGTGGCGAGGAATGTGCTCGACGGCACATGCTTGCGGTCCTTCACCGTGTACGGACGGTCGGAACCATTGAGCTGCGACCACACCACGCGATAGTCATCCAGCGAAATGTACGTGTGCTGCGGGCCGCCGTTCACATCGCCCAGAGCCCAAATGTCGGCTGCTGTGGTGCGCAGAAGCTCGTCGACTTTCACGGCACCGCGTTCGGTGAGCTCCACGCCAGCTGCCTCAAGATGCAGTCCCTCGACGTTCGGCGTACGTCCGGTGGCCACCAGTACCGCGTCGGTGGTCAGGCAGAATCGGGCTTCAGCCGGCTCGGCGAACCGCGGCTCGCCATCGTCTGATGGTTTCGTTTGAACGTGTGACATCGTGGCGTGATCGGTCGGGTTGCTAGTGGGGCTGGTGGTTGTTGTAGTGTCGGTGGCGCCGGTGGCGTCGGTGGCGCCGGTGATATCGGTATGAGCGTTCCCGGTGCCGGCGGGGGTGGAATCGCAAGCTTGCGATGCGCCGCGAGTCATACCCTTCACCGCAACGGACAACCTGACGCCGCCGTCAGCAGCAGGCGCGATGGCCTTGGTATCCGCGTTGAACAGGAACTTGACGCCCTGCGCTTCCAACTGTGCGCGAATCGCGGCCGCCACATCCGCATCCTCGCGCGGCAGGAACTCGGCATTGTGCTGCAGCACGGTAACCGCCGTGCCGAAATCGGCAAACATCGAGGCAAACTCAAGTCCAATGAATCCTGAACCGATAATCACCAGTCGCTGCGGCATATCGTCGAGATCCATCAGTCCAGTGCTGGTGTAGACGCCGGGCGTAGTGTGGATACCGGGAATATCCGGAATGCGCGGCGTGGCACCGGTATTGATGAAGATCTTGCTGGCGGTCACGGCGACCGGGCCCTCAGCGGTGGCGATTTCCACGCTATGAGGGCCGGTGAAGTGAGCGCGGCCGGTGATTACGGTGATGTTGTCTTGGTCGGCGAGCTTGTGATAGTTCTTGTCGCGCAGCATCGAAGTGACGCGGCGCTTCTCCTTGATAGCAGCCTCGAACGCTGCTTCGCGGGTTTCGGGAGTACTGTTCGCGCCATCCCGCCGCGCCTGTTCGGCGGACAAAATCAGTGACTTGGACGGCAAGCATCCGATATTGATGCAGGTGCCGCCGTACATGTCGGCGCTTGCCTCGGCGACGACGACCTTGCGGCCGGCTGCACTGAGCTTGGCAGCCAAGGTTTTGCCGCCCTTGCCGAATCCAATGATCAGGGCGTCGGTGGTGATAGTGGGGGAGGTGCTGGGTGTGCTGATGGCATTGGGTGTGCTGATGGACATGGTTACTTCCTTACGTATTCGAGTGATAAGAGTGCGTTGTGCTGATGTGTTGTGTGCCGTGCGGCGTCTGTTTTCTTCTTTGACTGCCGAAGCGTTATCGACTGATGCTGGCTAGGGGAAACGCGCGGGATTATTAGCCTTTGCGCTCGCTGAATATCTGTTCGGTGATGTCGTGGATGGTGGTGTGTTCGAGTTGTTCGAGGCAAGTGCGGTTGAGCCCGGCATAGATGTCGTTCATCACTGCGCCCATTGAAGATGACACCAGACAGTCCTCGTGTACGTCGCCCGGTGTCCAGTTCACTTTCACAAAAGTGGTGCCGGTGGCTTCCGCTACCGCGCGCAAAGTGATTTCGGCGGCGGGCCGGGCCAGAGCGTACCCGCCTTCAGCACCCTCTTTAGTGGCGATGAGTCCGGCTGAGGCGAGCGGTCGCATTACTTTGCGCACGCGCGCCGCATTGGTACATATGTTCTCGGCCAGGATCTGACTGGGCAGGTGTGTGGCGCGATGGTCAAGGTAGACCAATGCGTGCACTGCCAGTGAATGGTCGCCGTTCATGAAACGACCTCCTTACCGAGTCGATACTGTAACTATGATGTGTACAGTTATGATACTGTAATCATATCAGATACAGTTAGTGTGTCAAATCGGGGTTGAAGAGGTGGGTGACTATGTGTATAAGTGAGGTGTCCACATGGTTATCCACAATGAATGTGCGTAAGTGAAGCTAGGACCACATACCTCGGATCGGCTTCCGTTTCCGCACCCACTACCCATATGGTGGTGTCATGAACAGGATGACCGACGGCATCACCAACTATGGAGCTCTGCCAGGCTCTATATACGATCAGCCTCCGGAAGAATCGGAGGCAGTTTTTGTTCCGCACGAATTTGCGGGGTCATTTTCTACTGACTCGAAATACCCGACTTCTCGCGACTCGTCATCGCCGAACAGTGGTGCACATGATTCTGCAGCGACACCGACCATGAGCGAAAGCCTCGCCCAGCGCAAACGCGACATGGTCGCACGCTGCACTGAGGAAGCGAAACGGGCGGGCAAGAAGCTGCTTTTCGGCATGACCACTTCCCTCGCTCTGCAATCCGTACCGATTCCCGCCGATTGCGACCTCGACTCGGCCAAGCTGCACACTGTATCCAGCGTTAAGAGCAAGCGGTTTCGTACACGCCATGCACCACTGCAAACGCATATTTGGAAACATGCGGCTAAAGCCGCCAATGTGGAAATGAACCAACACGTGTTTGCGCTGGACCTGTTTCACGTATGGGCTCAACTTGCCCCGTATGTTTCTTTTGAGTCTCTGATTGTGCTCGGGGATGCCGTCATTACTGCTACGAGCAAACAGCCAGTATTGGCTAAGGATCGTGATGCTGCTGCAATCTATCAGGATCTGGTGAAGTTCGTGGAGCGATTTACCCGATTCAGAGGGCGCCCGTCCTGCGTTCGAGCATTGCCGCTGATATCACCTGGTGCTGATTCGCCCAAAGAATCAGAAGAACGACTCTCTCTGGTAGCGCATGGGATTCCACAGCCGGTTGCGAACTATGTGGTGCCGGATGCGGCTTTTGCATCTGGAGCTCCCATAACGTTGGACTTAGCGTGGCCAGAGTTCAAGGTCGCTGTTGAATATGATGGCGATCATCATCGTACGAGTAAGACTCAATGGCGCCGTGACCAAGAGAAAAGGGGTGTGCTGGTCGGGCGGAGATGGCTGGTCTTCGTCGCCACGGCGGCAAGTATCGCTAACGAGGACGCTCGTGCTGAATTCGCTTTCAACGTGGCGAGGGCGCTTGCTTCGCGCGGTGCCGTATTCGAGTTTCATGTAGTTGCCATGTCTCTTGAAGAGTTGTCGCAGAGCCTGCTGTGACCATAATGTCCGAAATGGACTGATGTAAAGGCAATATTTGTACGACCTGTTGTTGTGGTGTGTGCTTGATATTGCATGCCGTTCGATTGCGATGCCTCGTAGTGATGGATTTCGTGAATGACTAGTGTTCGATTGTGGAGGGAAATGTGTCATAGTGGTCGATTGGGGGTGTTGTCGGTGCATTGAGCGTGGATTTGCGCCAATGGGTGTGGGACGCTACGCGTGTTTTGCCGATTTTTGCGTGGCGTCCCACGGCCCCTCGGGTAATGGCTGTGACGGGTGTGGCAGGAATGGCGTCTTTCCGGGGTTTCCAGTTTGAGTGTGTGGGATGGGGGAAAATGTAAAACGATTGACTTAGCTGTTGTCCCACGCTTTTGTGGGATGGCAACTCTGGAATGGGCAAATTCGTCGTGGCGTCCCACAACGATGTTAAAACTCGACCATGATGCAAGCCGACCGAACGCTTCGGCGGTCATCTGGCCGCTGTGACCCCACAATGATGATGGTAGGCAGGCGAACGTTTCGCGGTCATCTGGCCGTCCTGCCCTGCAGTGATGTTGAGAAAATGCAGTCACGGTGCATGAGGAGAACCGTTGACCTGCGTGTTTCAGTGGTCGCGAACTGCATATGCGCTAAAAAAAGCTCTGCAGTGGATTGCATGAATCCAATGCAGAGCCTTATTAGTTGCGGTGAACGCGACTAACGCAGCGATTTCACTCGCTCAGGGCCTTGTCTACCACGACGGTGGCCTCGTCGAGCACCTTGTCCAGAGCCTCGGGGGAGACGAAGGACTCGGCGTACACCTTGTAGATGTTCTCGGTGCCGGAGGGGCGGGCGGCGAACCAGTTGTCCTTGGTGGTGACCTTCAGACCGCCGATCTTGGCGTGGTTGCCCGGTGCCTCGGTCAGCTTGGCGGTGATGTCTTCGCCAGCCAGCTGCGTGGCGGCCACATCATCACCGGTCAGCTTGGCGAACTTGGCCTTCTGCTCCAGCGTGGTCGGGGTGTCGACGCGCTTGTACCAAGACTCGCCGAAGCGCTCGACCTGCTCCTGGTGAAGCTGGGCCGGGTTCTTGCCGGTCTTGGCAGTGATCTCGGCGGCCAGCAGGTCGGGGATCAGACCATCCTTATCGGTGGTCCACACGCGGCCATCCTTGCGCAGGAAGCTCATGCCGGAGCTCTCCTCGCCGCCGAAGGCGACTTCGCCGCTGAACAGCGGGTCCACGAACCACTTGAAGCCCACCGGCACTTCGATGACCTTCGCGTTGATCGATGCGGCCACGCGGTCGATCAGGGAAGAGGAGACCAGCGTCTTGCCCACGGCTGCGCCCTCAGGCCAGCCCGGACGGTTGCCGCCGAACAGGTACTCCACGCACACGGCGATGTAGTGGTTCGGGTTCATCACGCCCCAGTTCGGGCAGACGATGCCGTGACGGTCGGCGTCCGGGTCGGTGCCGCCGACCAGATCGTACTTGTCCCAAGCGCCGGCGTTGAGCTCGTCGACCAGGCCCTTCATGGCGTACGGGGAAGACGGGTCCATGCGGATCTTGCCGTCGTGGTCGATGGTCATGAAGCGCCAGGTCGGGTCGACCTCAGGACGCACCACGCCGATGTTCAGGCCGTACTTCTCGTTGATGAGCGGCCAGTAGTTCACGGAAGCGCCGCCGAGCGGATCGATGCCCAGACGCACGCCGGAGTTGCGGATCACGTCGAAGTCGATGACGTTCTCCAGGTCGTCCACGTAGTGCTCGCGGAAGTCGAAGCCCTCGACGTACTCGGACTTGATGGCCTCCTCGTAGGGCACACGCTTGATGGACTTGAAGTCGCCGAGCAGCTCGTTGGCGCGAGCGGCGATGGCATTGGTGGTCTCGGCCGGAGCCGGGCCGCCGGTGACGGGGTCGTACTTGAAGCCACCGTCGGTGGGCGGGTTGTGGGACGGCGTGACGACGATGCCGTCGGCGAGGCCCTCGCCCTCGAAGCGCTGGGTGCCGTCGGCCGCACGGTTGTGGGTCAGGATGGCCTGGGAGACCACCGGGGTGGGCACGAAGTCGTCACGGGAATCGACGCGTACGTGCACGCCGTTGGCGACGAGCACCTCGATGGCGGTCTTCTTGGCCGGGCCGGACAGCGCGTGGGTGTCGGAGCCGAGGTACAGCGGGCCGGTGACGCCGGCCTTCTTGCGGTATTCGGCGATGGCCTGGGAGATGGCGATGATGTGGGCCTCGTTGAACGAGGTCTTCAGGGACGATCCGCGGTGGCCGGAGGTGCCGAAGATGACACGCTGCTCGGGGACTTCGGGATCGGGGACGAGGTCATAGTATTTGCCGATAACCTCATCGACATTGATCAGATCTGCTGGGGTGGCGGGCTGACCCGCATTGTTTGCTACCATGTTCCCTATTCTGCCACGTTTTTCGCCACTTTGGGTACTCTTATGTTAAGAGTTGTCAACTTTTGTGCGAATCGTGTGCCGGTTGTCTAGCGCTTGGTCATTTCCTCCTCGATTTCCTCCAGCGACTTGCCGTTGGTCTCGGGCACCAAGCGCATCACGAACGGGATAGACAGGGCCGAAAACACGCCGAAAATCGCGAACGGGCCGCCCACATTGTTGCCGAACGCATCGAGCAGCACGAGGAAGAACTGGGAGACGATGAAGTTGCCCAGCCAGTTCGCCGCCGAGCCGAAGGATGAGCCGATGCCGCGCACGCTCAGCGGGAAGATCTCGCCGATAAGCACCCAGGCGATCGGGCCCCACGAGACCGCAAAGCCGAGGATATAGAAAGCGATGAGAATCATCGTCGGCACTGCCAGCACGGCCACGTCGCCCACGAAGTTCATCACGGCGAGCACCGCGAGCGAAACGGTCATCACGATGGAACCGAAGAACAGCATGCCCTTGCGCGGGAAACGATCCATGATAAGCGTGGCCACGATGGTGCTCACGAAGTTCACCACGCCGATGCCCACCGACACCCAGATCGCGTCGCCTTCAGGGAAGCCGAAGCCCTTGATGAACACCTGCGGCAGGAAGTAGATCACCGAGTTGATGCCCACGAGCTGCTGGAACAGCATGATACCGATGGCGGCCACCAGCGCCGGACGAGCGATACGGAACAGTTCGCGCACACCACCCTTGGTGTCCTGTGCGGCCACGGCCTTGATTTCGTCCAGCTCAATCTGCACCTGGGTCTGATCCACGTCCTTGCGAATCAGCGTAAGCACTTTGAAGGCGTTGCGGGTGTCGCCCTTGTTCACCAGATAACGCGGGGATTCGGGCAGCAACAGGCCGCCGAGCAGCAACAAGGCGGCCGGCACCAGCGCCGAACCGAGCATCCAGCGCCAGTCGCGGATGCCGAAGAGGTTGTGGTTCAGGAATCCGAGGTTGGAGGCGTAGGCCAGCAGAATGCCGAAGGTGACCATGAGCTGGAACAGCGTGGACAGTGAGCCGCGACGCTCCTTCGGCGCCAGTTCGGCCAAGTACGCCGGGGTCAGGGCGGAGGCCGCGCCGACGGCGAGACCCAGGATGATGCGGGCGCACACCATCATCGCGAATCCGGTGGAGGAGGCGCACAGGCCTGAGCCGAGCAGGAACAGCAGCGCGGAGACGATGAGCAGCTTCTTGCGGCCGAACCGGTCAGACAGTGCGCCGATCGACAGCGCGCCTGCGCACGAGCCGATCAGCACCGAGGAGGTGATGAAGCCGGTCTGGGAGACGCTCAGGCCGAAGTCTGATTCGATAAGCGGGGAGGCGCCGGAGATGATGCCGGTGTCGAAACCGAACAGCATGCCGCCGAGCGCGCCGAAGGTGAAGATGAATGCGCTGTTGAGCGGGAAGCGCGTGGAGAAGCCGCGTGATTCGGCGGCTTCGAGGTCCTCGATTGCGTTTGCTGCCGCGTTTGTGGCCGCGTCCGCCACCCCGGCCACGCCGGTTTCGATGGTTTCGATTGCGGTGGCCGCTGCACCGGTTGCGCCGGTCTCCTGTGCCGCGGATGCCGTCTGCTTCGATACGGGTGATGCCGTTGTCGTCGTCATTGCCTTGTCCTTTTGCCGTTGACGGACCGCGCCTGTTGCGTGGCCCCTCTGCCGCGTGCAAGGTCAGGCTTCGATTGTCTGAAGTCGCCCGAAAACAAAAAAAGACCTGGAACAACGTGGAATTCGCATATTACGATACGCAAATTCCACGTCACTCCAGGTCTTGCCTCATTTTGAGTAACAACCCTGCTACGCAACGTGTGTGAAAGATAGAATACGACTTCCGCAGTCGCGACACTCCGAATAGGCAGCAAAAAACGATGATTTTTGACAACGATTGCAGGATTCTGCATGGTGGAATGATGTCGGAATGGGCGCTGCGGCAAATACGGAGAACGGGTGTGGCGAAGCATCATCGCGGAACATTATGGCGGGGCACCGTAGCGCATAGTTGCCGTTTCGCGATGCTTTGCCGGCATTGCCGTGCTTTTGGGGCACCCAGCGCCGATAATGGAACACAGTGGCATACGGCAGCAAGGAGGAACCGTGGCGAACGCATCGAACGCAACGCCTGCAGTGATTGCGGCGCGCATCGTCGATGCCGTCGGCGGCCCCGCGAACATTACCAGCCTGACCCATTGCGCCACGCGACTGCACTTCGAACTGGCCGATGCCGGCCATGTCAACCAGCACGGTCTTGAATCCATCCCCGGAGTCCTCGGCGCATTCCCGCGAACCGGCAATCGTTATCAGGTCATCATCGGCGGAGCGGTCGCCTCGGTGTACGAGCAGATCGTTCGGCTGCGGACGGCGCGATTGATGCCGGCAGCGCAATTGCCATCGGCAGTGATGCAGTCAGCGTCGCAGTCAACGCAACCCACTCAGTCAATGCAGCCCACTCAGCCAGCGCAGCCCGCGCAGTCAGCGCAATCCACACAGCCCACGCAACCCGCGCAGTCCGCGCCGTACCTTTCCGACGATGCCGCACCATCGCGCGATACTGCCACCGACGCCGAACAAAGTTGCGGCCCATCCAATACATCCCGTCACTTCATGCCTCGTACCATCCGCGAGTGGGGCAGTGCCGCCCGTGCCCGGGCTGCCGCGTTTTTCGACTACCTGTCCGACTCGTTCCGCCCGATTCTGGGCGTGCTACTCGGTGCCTCGCTGGTCATCGCCATCGTCAACGTGATCGTTGCACTCGGCATCGTGCCTGACGGCGAGACCTCCGCCGGCTGGATACTACTCAAGGCGATTTGGGAGGGTGTGTTCACCGTTCTGCCGATTATGATCGCTTACAATGCGGCCAAGAAACTGGACGTCGACCCCTGGCTCGGCGGCGCGATTATGGCCGCGCTGATGACCCCGCAGTTTACTGGCGTGATGTCCGGAATGTCCGGGACGTCCGTATCCAGCGCTCTCTCCGGGGAGATTCAATGCTCGGCCACCGCCGTATTCGGCGCCGAAACCTGCACCGTGTCGGCGTTCGGCATACCGATTCAACTCAACGACTACAGTGGCAACATCTTCGTACCATTGCTCATGGCCGCCGTGCTCGCCGTGGTCTACCGCGGGCTGAAGCGCGTCATTCCCGACAGCGTACAGCTGGTGTTCGTGCCATTCCTCTCACTGGTCGTCGTTTTTGCGCTCACCATACTGGTTATCGGGCCTCTGGGAATATGGCTCGGCAGCGGGCTGGGAGCGGCCACAGCGTGGCTTAACGCGCACGTGCCATTCCTGTTCGCGCTCATCATCCCGATGCTCTACCCGTTTCTCGTGCCGCTCGGTCTGCACTGGCCGTTGAACGCCCTGATACCGATGAACATTCAGACGCTCGGCTACGACTTCGTCCAAGGTCCGATGGGTGTATGGAACTTCGCCTGCTTCGGTGCCACCGCCGGCGTACTCGTGCTGGCCGTACGCGGCAAGGATTCGGCCATGCGGCAGACCGCGGTGGGGGCGTTGCTCGCGGGATTGCTGGGTGGCGTTTCGGAACTGAGCCTGTACGGCATCCATCTGCATCACCGCCGCGTCTACCGCTGGCTGCTCGCCGGCTGCGCGGCCGGCGGCGTGACCAGCGCGGTGCTTGGCTGGCTGTTCCCGTCCGTGCTGCCATCCGGTCAGATGGTCCGGGGCGTTACGACTACGGCATTCGCCTTCTCCTCGTTGCTGACGATTCCGGTGTTCGATCGGATGTGGGTGTACGCGCTGTCCATCGCCGTTGCGTTTGTAATGGCGATGGTGTTGACGGTGTTGTTCGGGTACCGCACGCCGTCGCGCGCCACCAAGACGCAGATGGTCTCGGCAGACGAGAACGCACGCCCGCAGGATATGGCGAGGGGGATTGACACGACCGTGTCGGATGTGGAGTCTGCGGAAGATTCTCCATCGCGGGCTGCCCCTGATCGGGCTCTTGACTCCAACGCCATCTTGTCGCCGGTCGCCGGCCGGCTGGTGAATCTGGAAGCGACTGGCGATCCGGTGTTCGCCTCCCGCGCGCTGGGGGAGGGCGTAGGCGTCGTGCCGGAGACGACCGGTGAGACAGCCGTGCTCGCACCGGTCAGTGGCATGCTGAAAACCGTGGCCCGAACCGGCCATGCCTTCGGCATTAAAACCGATGGCGGCATCGAGGTGCTGGTTCATATCGGCATTGACACCGTCGATATGGATGGCGAGGGATTCGCTGTGGTCGTGGCTAAAGGCGAGCGGATCGCGGCGGGAGAGCCACTGGCCACCGTGGATTTCGGCAAAGTCGCGGCGGCCGGGCACAGCGTTGTGGTGGTGGTGACGGTGGTCAACGCCGCTGAACTGACCGTGGTCACGCCGTTGATCGGCGACGGTAGCGGCGACAACAACGGCGGTGACTGCAAAACCGTATCAGCCGGCAGCCCGATCATCGATGTGGAACAATGACGTTGCGAAAGGATGCCATGGAAATACTGCGAGTGTTCAACAACAACGTCGTGCTCGCCAAAGGCGGCGACGGCGGTGAGGTGATTCTCACCGGCCGTGGACTGGGGTTCCAGGCCAAGCCGGGGCAGACGGTCGACGAGTCGAAAGTCGTGCGCACCTTCGTGCCATCGGACGGGCGCGACCCTGACCATCTGGCGCAGATGCTGGCGGACATTCCGCCCGAAATCATCCGCGTGGTCGTCGAATCCATGCAGGAAGCCGGACTGGGGGAGCGTGAGACCGGCAGCACCACGCTGGTCATGGCCTTGTCGGATCACGTGGCGAATGCGGTGGAGCGGGTGCGGCGCGGCATCGACATTACCTACCCGCTGCTCGGCGAGGTGAGCAACCTGTACCCGCAGGAATACGCGCAGGGGCGTGCGATGCTCGCATCGCTCAATGCGCGGCTCGACGTCACGCTGCCGGACGGCGAGGCCACCGCGCTTGCCATGCATCTGGTCAACGCCGGCTTCGCCACCGGCGACCTGTCCTATACGTATACGATGACGGGCGTGATCCAGCAACTGCTTGACATTATCGACCACAGCTACGGCATCACGTTGGACCGCAGTTCCGTGAATGTGGGCAGGTTCATCACCCATCTGCGTTACCTGTTCGTACGCATCCACCAGCACCAGCAACTGACGGATGAGCCGGCACCGGTGATGAAGGTGATTCGTGAGTCCTATCCCGCCGCGCTACGATGCGCGCGAACCATCGCCTCCCTGCTCGAACTGCGCCTCGACACGGATATCAGCGACGACGAAACCGCCTATCTGGCAATGCACGTCGCCCGAGTCACCGGCCACGCATCGTAGCGGATCAGCGAATCGGCTCGAGCGTGCCGGTCATTTCGGCGAAATCCGAGGTGGCGTTTGAGGCAGCGGCCTGTGCGGTCTTTTCCAGCGCGGAGGCGTCGGGTACGCGCACGATCAGCGCGCGGTGATCCACCGAGAAACGGATGTGGCGGGTTTCCGGCAGCATGTCACCGTCCACCTGCGCTTTGGCCGGCTTTTCCAATGTGATTTCGGCACTGACACCCTGGACCTGTTCGATGGTCGAGTTCGTGGACAGCGGGTTCTGTTCGGGCTTGCCGATGATCGTCTGGTGCACCACGTCGCCGAACAGGTTGGCCCAGCCGAGGATGCCGCCGGTGGTGTCGATGATTTCGAAGTCCAGCAGACCATCGTCATAGGATGCCGCCGGCATCAGCGAGAACATGGGAATCTGGCCGCAGTTGCCGGCCATCACCGTGCGGAAATCGAGATTCTTGATGGTGTGGGTCGAGCCGTCGGCGCTGGTGACTGTCAGCGTGCCGCGGAACTTCGGCGCGAACAGGTTCTTCACGCCGCCCACGAAGTAGGCGAGCCAGCTGATGTTCGCCTTGAGCTCGGGGTTGGTGTCGTCGATCATGGCCGCATCGAAGCCGATGCCGGCGATGATGAGGAAGGCGTGGCCGTGGTCGTCCTCCGGGTGGTCGAGCAGGGTGAGACGGCCCATGTCCACCAGGCGGGAGCCGTGGGAGGTGGCCACGGTCAGCGCGGCGTCGATATCGTCCACGGGAACGCCCATATTGCGGGCAAACAGGTTGCCGGTGCCGATGGGGATGATGCCCAGCGCATGGCCGGTGCCGGAGACGGCGCTCGCCACCGTGCGCACCGTGCCGTCGCCGCCGACCGCGATCACCACGTCGGCGCCGTCCTCCAGCGCCTCAAGCGCGCAGACCCTGCCGTCCTTGTCAAGCTGGGTGTCGTAGAAGCGGATGCGATTGAGCCCCTTGGCCTCGCAGAACCTCTGGATATGCAGCCTGCGGGCTTCGGCCTGCGGTTTGGACGGATTCACGATGAAGGCGTACTGCGCCTCGTCGTCCCGGCGCTTCTCCAGCGTCTGAGCCAGCTTGCGGCGGCGCTGCGCGCGCAGAGCGATGACGATGACGGCGATGAGCACCACCACAATGGCGATTGCGGCGATGATCAGAAACACGGTGAGGGCAGGCTGAGGCATGGCTCCTATTGTTATCGGTGGGGAGGTCGTTTGCGGCCATGGTGCGCCGTACGTGAACATTTCCTGCACGCAACAGCCCCGTGGGGCGTGATTATGGTTCAATCGCGTCTCATCTGACGAAATTGGCCGGGTGGACCCGTCCGCGGACTTTCCCGGGCTTCCCTGTGATTTCCGCGTGACTCCCGCGCATTCGGCCATTGTCGGTGTCTGCTTACGCGGCTAGTCTGGTGCCCATGCTTGATATTCAATTCATCCGTGAACACACCGATATCGTCAAGGAATCCCAGCGCAAGCGCGGCGAGTCCGTGGAGCTCGTCGACGAAGTGCTCTCCTCCGACACCGCACGTCGTGAGGCGCTGAAGGCCTTCGAAGAGGCTCGCGCCCAGCAGAAGGAAATCGGCAAGAAGGTCGCCTCCGCCCCGGCGGACGAGAAGGCCAAGCTCATCGCCGAGACCAAGGAACTGTCCCAGAAGGTCTCCGAATACAAGTCCAAGGCCGATTCCGCAGCCGAGGAATACACCACCGCCATGTGGAAGCTCTCCAACATCGTGGAGCCCGAAGCTCCCGAAGGCGGCGAGGATGACTACGTGGTCGTCAAGAAGGTTGGCCAGATTCGCGACTTCGCGGCCGAAGGCTTCGAGCCCAAGGACCACCTGACCCTCGGCACCGGCGTGGCCGGCATCGATATGCGCCGCGGCGTCAAGGTCGGCGGCTCCCGCTTCTATTTCCTGCGTGGCCAGGTGGCCCGCATGCAGATTGCCATGCTCACCATGGCCGTGGACCAGGCCGAAGAGCACGGCTTCACGCTGGCCATCACCCCGACGCTCGTGCGCCCCGAGGTCATGCGCGGCACCGGCTTCCTGAACTCCCACGCCGACGAGATCTACCGTCTGCGCGAGCCCGATGACCAGTACCTGGTCGGCACTTCCGAAGTGGCGCTCGCCGGCATGCACGAGAACGAGATCCTCGACCTCGGCAACGGCCCGCTGCGCTACTGCGGTTGGTCCTCCTGCTACCGCCGCGAGGCCGGTGCCGCAGGCAAGGATACTTCCGGCATCATCCGCGTCCACCAGTTCGACAAGGTGGAGATGTTCGTTTACGCCAAGCAGGAGGACTCCTACAAGGAGCACGAGCACCTGCTGGCCATGGAACAGGAGATGCTCGCCAAGGTCGAGGTGCCCTACCGCATCATCGATACCGCCGCCGGCGACCTCGGTTCCTCCGCCGCCCGTAAGTTCGACTGCGAGGCTTGGGTGCCGACCCAGGGCCGTTACCGCGAGCTCACCTCCACCTCGAACTGCACCGAGTACCAGGCTCGCCGCCTGAACATCCGCGAGCGTATGGAAGACGGCGGCACCCGCCCGGTCTCCACCCTGAACGGCACGCTGGCCACCACCCGTTGGCTGGTCGCTATCATGGAGAACCACCAGCAGAAGGACGGCTCCATCGAGATCCCGAAGGCCATGCGCGCCTACATGGGCGGCAAGGAAGTTATCGAGCCCACGAAGTGGGAGGCCTGAGTCTCATCGTGCTTTAGCTCCCTCTGATGAGGGAGCTGTCAGCGTAGCTGACTGAGGGAGAGATTACTGAGGGAGAGATCGCTGATAGCCAGCAGGCGAATCCAAGACCGACCGCACTGCCGAATATCAACATCCCTCCCTTCTGTATAATGAATACTTGCGCGTGTGAACGCGCATCAGGACAGGTGTCTGAGCGGCCTAAAGAGACGGTCTTGAAAACCGTTGAGGGGCAACCCTCCGCGAGTTCGAATCTCGCCCTGTCCGCGAACCGAGGCCTGGGCAACATGCCCAGGCCTTTTTTTCTTTTTCTGGAACCTGTCTTCTTGATTGCCACCGGGGTGCTGATATATTGGTTTGTGATGCCGTAACATGCGGTGTCCCCGTTGATATGACGGGCCGATCGGCGTGAGCCGATAAGAAAAGGCCCGACGTTTGCAGCATCGGGCCTTTGCGTTGATTACCGGCTTGCGCCTTTAATCAACAAGGTTGCAAGATGAATCATATCACGATGCACGGTAGTCTGACCGTGAACGGGCGCACCGTGATCGTCCATATGGGCGATGGCGAGGCGAACGCCACGGTTGACGGCACGCACTTCAACGTGCGTAGCCTGTGGCAGCTCTACCAGTTGCTGAGACTGCTCGTGTAGCGTCTCATTAAGGTGCGGTGCCCCCCTGGTCGGGTATCGCGCCGGCGACCTGAAAACCGATAATGTTGGCAAGTGCTTGCAATTTGCGGTGGACGATTGCAAGCTAACGTCTTGGATTGTTGCCGCTATCCAATATCTCATTAGGCCTACCGGTGGACCAAAAGTACGTTGCTTTGTAAGGGGAGTTAATGAAATAAACAAATCCGCGCAATCGAGCATCGAACCGGTTTAATGCTACTCGCCTCAACGGGACGCGCGGTAATTGTTAGCTAAGTTGACAATAAAAGAATGAGGGCATACATTAGTAATCAGTCATCACACTGAGATGATGATTTCACTACGAAGGAGTAGAGATATGGTATCTCGCAATAAGCGCATCGTGGCTGCTTTTGCCGCGGTAGCAGCAATGGGAATGGGCTTGGCCGGTTGCGGCAGCGACACTGCCGGCGACACGAAGACCACCGATGATGGTGGCGTGGTCAACATCACCTACATGCACCGTCTGCCGGATTCCGAGGGCATGACTCTGGTCAACGACATCGTTGCCAAGTGGAATAAGCAGCATCCGGATATTCAGGTCAAGGCCACCAAGTTCGATGGTAAGGCCTCTGACATGATCAAGAAGCTTGAGACCGACGTCAAGTCCGGCGAGGCTCCGGATCTGGCTCAGGTCGGTTACGCCGAGCTGCCTGAGGTCTTCACCAAGGGTCTGCTGCAGGATGTGACCCAGTATGCCGAGCAGTACAAGAACGACTTCGCATCCGGCCCGTACAGCCTGGTTCAGGTTGGCGGCAAGGCTTACGGCCTGCCGCAGGACACCGGCCCGCTGGTTTACTTCTACAACAAGGCTGAGTTCGAGAAGCTCGGCATCACCGAGATTCCGCAGACCGCCGATGAGTTTATCGCCGCTGCCAAGACCGCTGCCGCCGCTGGCAAGTACATCATGTCCTACCAGCCTGATGAGGCCGGCAACATGATCTCCGGTCTGGCTGGCGCCTCCGGTGGTTGGTACAAGGTGAAGGGCGACTCCTGGGTCGTCAACACCGAGACCGATGGCTCCAAGGCAACTGCTGACTTCTACCAGCAGCTGCTCGACGCCAAGGCAGCCACCACCAACCCGCGTTGGGATCCGTCCTTCGATGCATCCATCAAGGATGGCTCGTTGATCGGTACTGTGGCCGCCGCTTGGGAAGCCCCGCTGTTCATGACCTCCTCCGGTGGCACCGGCTCCGGCGAATGGCAGGTCGCTCAGCTCGGTGACTGGTTCGGCAACGCTGGCAAGACCGGCCCTGACGGTGGTTCCGCCGTGGCCGTGCTGAAGAACTCCAAGCACCCGAAGGAAGCAATGGAGTTCCTGGATTGGTTCAACACCCAGGTTCCTGATCTGGTTTCCCAGGGCCTCGTGCCGGCTGCTACCACTGAAGACGCTGAGACTCCTTCCGAGTGGTCCACCTTCTTCGGTGGTCAGGACATCATGAAGGAATTCAAGACCGCTAACAACAACATGGGTGACTTCACCTACATGCCTGGCTTCTCCGCAGTCGCCGCCAAGATGAACGAAACCGCCGCCAAGGCCACCGATGGCTCCGGCAAGGTTGCAGACATCTTCTCCGACGCACAGACCACCTCTGTGGATACGCTGAAGAACTTCGGCCTGTCTGTTTCCGAGTGACATTAACGGTTAGGGTTCCTTCCAGCCGCTGATATCCTCAACCACACATCGAAAGGCCGGAGCTCAACACTCCGGCCTTTCCTTTTACTCGAGTTCGGTTCGTCATTAATTGTGTTTGATCTGACTGCATCGATTCGAACTGCATTACGTACTTTCTATTTCTCACTGTTCTTTTGAAAGACAGGTTTCCCTATGACTGCAACAACAAAAACGGCGAAGACGGGGGTCGCCAGGCGTGCCGATAAGCCAAAGGCTTCTGATGCTGTGAAGCGTGAGAATCGTACCGGCTGGGCCTTCATGGCACCGTTTGGCATCCTGTTCGCTCTGGTATTTATTCTTCCCATCATTTGGGCTATTTATTCCAGCTTCTTCCGCCAGGTCACCACGGGAGGTGGCGCATACGGCGGCGGGGAACTGGTCGATAAGTTCGTCGGACTTCAGAACTTCCAATACGTTATTACTTCCGGCAACTTCTGGGCTGGCGTGGGCAGGGTAGTGCTCTACACCGTGATTCAGGTGCCGGTCATGATCATCGCGGCACTTGCTCTGGCAATGCTCATCGATTCCTATATCGTCAAGCACATCACCGCATTCCGTCTGAGCTACTTCCTGCCGTACGCCATTCCGGGCGTGGTCGCATCCATCATCTGGGTGTACCTCTACAACGGCCAGATTTCCCCTATCGTTAAGGGACTTGCCGCCATCGGCATCAAGGTGAACTTCTTCGGCGACAATGTGGTCCTCGGCTCTATGGCCAACATCACGACCTGGACCTTCACCGGCTACAACATGCTGATCTTCCTCGCCGCACTGCAGGCCATTCCGCACGATCTGTACGAGGCCGCACGCATCGATGGCGCCAGTGGCTTCCAGATCGCCATGAAGATCAAGCTGCCGAACGTGCGTGCAGCCGCCCTGCTTGCCATGCTGCTCTCCATCGTCGGCACCATCCAGCTGTTCAACGAGCCGCAGGTGATGTCGATTTCCGATCCGAGCATTTCCAAGTCGTACACGCCAATGATGATGGCCCTCAATACCTCGCAGGGCACGCTGACCCCGGGTGGTGACGGACCTGCATCCGCTGTGGCCATCGTTATGGCACTGATCGCTGGCGTACTCGCCGTGGTCTACACGCTCGTTGAAAGGAAGGTGAACGCAGAATGAGCACCGTAGAAGCTACTGATAAGGAATCCCGCGCGGTCGCACGCGCTCGTAAGAAGGCTGACAGGATTCGCGACAAGCATGCCAACGACCTGCCTCGTTCCATGCAGCCTTCCGCGCTGGTCAAGACCATCACCATCGTTGTTCTGGTCTTCGCGCTGATCTACTTTCTGTTCCCGATTTACTGGGCCATCATCGCCTCGACCAAGACGCCGAGCCAGATGACCGGCAGCAACGGTCTGTGGTTCGCCGTGGGTCTGAGCGATTTGCCTGCCGCCATCGCCAAGAACTATGGCACGCTGATTGGTTGGACCCGTGGCCAGTTCTGGCGCTGGGTGCTGAACTCCCTGATCTACTCGGGTGTTTCCGCTCTGGTGGGTACGCTCGTGGCTGTGATGGCGGGATACGCTACCGCAAAGTTCAACTTCAAGGGTAAGAACCTTGCCATTGGCGTGATTATGGGCTGCATGCTGATGCCGGCCGCTCTGCTGACCATTCCGCAGTACTCCATCTTCCATGCCATGCACCTGACCAACACGATGCTCTCCATCATCATCCCGTGCTGCGTCTCTCCGTTCGGCTTCTTCCTGGGCCGCGTATACGCGCAGACCTCAGTGCCGAACGAGCTGCTTGAGGCGGCGCGTATCGATGGTGCAAGCGAAGCTCGCATCTTCTTCACCATTGTGTTGAGGATTCTGGCTCCGGCAATGGTCACGATCTTCCTGTTCCTGTTCGTGGCCACTTGGAACAACTTCCTGCTGCCGTTGATGATGGTCTCTTCCGACACCTTGAAGCCGGTGACCTTGGGTCTGTACGGCATGGTCTCTCTGGCTACCTTCACTGATCGTGGCGCTCTGATGATGGGTGCTCTGCTCGGTGTGCTGCCTGTGATCGTGCTCTTCCTCGGTCTCCAGCGCTACTGGCAGGCCGGCCTCGCCGCTGGTGCGGTCAAGGGCTGACGCGTTAAGCGGACAGCCCGGTGGGCTGTCTGTAGCGTCGGCCCGAGCGAGGCGGTAGCCGAGCGAAGGCAGCATTGAGTCTCGCCGTAGGCGAGTCCTTAATTGCAGGGGCCGAAGGCGACGCGTTAAGCGGACAGCCTAAGACCAATAATTCCCGCCGTCCGGTGCCTCGTGCTACTCCTTCCGGCGCCGGACGGCTTCTCAACAATAAGTAGCACGCAACCATACCGATCCAGAGCCTTCCTGATTCTTGTCATGAGATTGTCGGTGAAACTGACCGGGAAGCTCCGGTGATGTTCAATTCGCTCTTCCGGCGTTGCCGTGGGGCTACTCTCAAGGATTTATACAGTCAGGATCCTGGACGCCCGACGGTTGTGTCGGATTCTTGTTTTATATGCATATATTGTTTACAATTTAATTATCCAAAAAAATAATCAATGTCCTCAAAGGAGAGACTATGACTAGCACCGGCCGCTTCACCTTGCCTAGCGAGGAGAATTTTGCGGAGAAGACCAAGGAGCTTGCCGAACTGTGGGGAGCAGACGCCATTCGTAACTCCGATGGCACGCATCTGGATGAGTCTGTGCTTGCCTTGGGCAAGAAGATTTACAATGCGTATTTCCCGACTCGCGCGCATAACGAGTGGATTACGCTGCATATGGATGAGACGCCACAGGTGTATCTGCTGACCGATCGCATTCTCGCCGAATCGGATACGGTTGATATTCCGCTGATGGAAAGCTTCTTCGCTGAGCAGCTGAAGCCGAATCGTGATGCCGACCCTCACAAGTATTGGGAGGTTGTAGACCGCACCACCGGCGAGGTCGTTGATTCGGCGAACTGGACGCTTGACGCGGACGAGGACACCGTGCATGTGAGCGGCGTTGCCGCATGGCATGAGTACACGGTGAGTTTCCTGGCCTACATCATCTGGGACCCGGTCGAGATGTACAACCATCTGACCAACGACTGGGGCGACAAGGAACACGAGATCCCGTTCGACATCTACCATCCGGCCACCCGCAAGTTCGTGTTCGACACGTTCGAGCAGTGGCTTAAGGACAGCCCGCAGACCGATGTGGTGCGATTCACCACGTTCTTCTACCAGTTCACGCTCCTGTTCGATGAAAAGCGCCGCGAAAAGGTCGTCGACTGGTTTGGTTGCGCCTGCACCGTAAGCCCGCGTGCGCTGGATGATTTCGAAGCCAAGTATGGCTACCGCCTGCGCCCGGAGGACTTCGTGGACGGCGGTGCCTACAACTCCGCATGGCGCGTGCCCAGAAAAGCCCAGCGCGACTGGATCGACTTCCTCTCCGGCTTCGTGCGCGAAAACGTCAAGCAGCTCGCCGACATGTCCCACGCCGCCGGCAAAGAGGCGATGATGTTCCTCGGCGACCAGTGGATCGGCACCGAACCGTACAAGGACGGATTCGACGAACTCGGCCTGGACGCCGTGGTCGGTTCCATCGGCGACGGCACCACCACCCGCATGATCGCCGATATTCCGGGCGTCAAGTACACCGAAGGCCGCTTCCTGCCGTACTTCTTCCCCGACACGTTCTACGAGGGCAACGATCCGAGCATCGAAGGCCTCGACAACTGGCGCAAGGCCCGCCGCGCGATCCTGCGCTCGCCGATCAGCCGCATGGGCTACGGCGGCTACCTCTCCCTGGCCGCCAAGTTCCCGAAGTTCGTGGACACGGTGACCCATATCGCCAACGAATTCCGCGACATCCACGACCGCACCGGTGGGGTGGCCGCCGAAGGTGAGCTCAACGTGGCGATTCTGAATTCCTGGGGCAAGATGCGCTCCTGGATGGCGTTCACCGTGGCACACGCCCTGCCCAACAAGCAGACCTACTCCTACTACGGCATTCTGGAATCCCTGTCCGGCATGCGCGTGAACGTGCGGTTCATCAGCTTCGACGACGTACTCGCGCATGGCATCGATAGCGATATCGACGTAATCATCAACGGCGGCCCGGTCGACACCGCATTCACCGGCGGCGATGTGTGGACCAACCCGAAGCTCGTGGAAACCGTGCGCGCCTGGGTGCGTGGCGGCGGCGCGTTCGTGGGCGTGGGCGAGCCGAGCTCGGCACCGCGCTTCCAAACGGGCCGGTTCTTCCAGCTGGCCGACGTGATTGGCGTGGACGAGGAGCGCTATCAGACCCTTTCGGTGGACAAGTATTTCCCGCCGGTGGTGCCGGACCACTTCATCACCGCCGATGTGCCGGTCGACCCGGCGGCCCGCGAGGCTTGGGAGCAGGCCGGCTACCGCATCCCGCTGAGCGGCTGCGGCGGCGGCCAGTCCATCAAGCCGTTGGGCGGCATCGATTTCGGCGAACCCGTGCTCAACACGTATCCGGTCAATGAAAACGTGACCCTGCTGCGCGCGGACGGCGGCCAGGTACAGCTCGCGACCAACGATTATGGCAAGGGCCGCGGCGTGTACATCTCCGGCCTGCCCTATTCGGCGGCCAACGCCCGACTGCTGGAACGCGTGCTGTTCTACGCTTCCCACAACGAAGACAAGTATGCGGCCTGGAGCTCGTCCAATCCGGAATGCGAAGTGGCACACTTCCCCGAGCAAGGGCTGTATTGCGTAATCAACAACACCGATCAGCCGCAGAAGACCACGGTGACTTTGGCCGACGGCACCACCGAGGACTTCGACCTGCCTGACAGCGGTATCGCCTGGCGTGAAGCCTGATTCCACGTTTTGGAGAACGGACCCATCATGACTGAAAGCAATGAAGTTTTATTCGGCATCGCCTCGCATTTTGCGCTGGAAGGTGCCGTGACCGGTATCGAACCTTACGGAGACGGCCACATCAACACCACCTATCTGGTGACCACGGACGGCCCCCGCTACATCCTCCAGCAGATGAACACCAGCATCTTCCCCGATACGGTGAATCTGATGCGCAATGTCGAACTGGTCACCTCCACTCTCAAGGCTCAGGGCAAAGAGACGCTGGACATTGTGCCCACCACCTCAGGCGCCACCTGGGCCGAGATCGATGGCGGCGCATGGCGCGTCTACAAGTTCATCGAACACACCGTGTCCTACAACCTCGTGCCGAACCCGGACGTGTTCCGCGAAGCCGGCAGCGCATTCGGCGACTTCCAGAACTTCCTGTCCGAATTCGACGCCAGCCAGCTGACCGAAACCATCGCCCACTTCCACGACACCCCGCATCGTTTCGAGGACTTCAAGGCCGCCCTCGCCGCGGACAAGCTCGGCCGCGCCGCCGCATGCCAGCCGGAAATCGACTTCTATCTGAGTCACGCCGACCAGTATGCCGTCGTGATGGATGGGCTCAGGGACGGTTCGATTCCGCTGCGCGTGACCCACAATGACACCAAGCTCAACAACATCCTCATGGACGCCACCACCGGCAAGGCGCGTGCGATCATCGATCTCGACACCATCATGCCCGGCTCCATGCTGTTCGACTTCGGCGATTCCATACGCTTTGGTGCGTCCACTGCTCTGGAAGACGAAAAGGACCTCAGCAAGGTGCATTTCAGCACCGAGCTGTTCCGCGCCTACACGGAAGGCTTCGTGGGCGAACTACGCGGCAGCATCACCGCGCGCGAGGCCGAACTGCTGCCGTTCAGCGGCAACCTGCTCACCATGGAATGCGGCATGCGCTTTCTCGCCGACTACTTGGAAGGCGATATCTACTTTGCCACCAAGTACCCCGAGCATAATCTGGTGCGCACCCGCACCCAGATCAAACTCGTGCAGGAGATGGAGCAGAAGGCCAGCGAAACCCGCGCCATCGTAGCCGACATCATGGAGGCTGCCAGGTGAGCCGTCAGCCGAACCATACCCGAACCAGCATGATGGAGGCAGAGCAATGAACGATCAGCTGACCGAGGTATACGCCAGCATCGACGCCCTGATCGATTATGCCTTGGCCCATCTTGACCTTGACCCACGCAACGCAGACTGGACCCGCAACCAAATCTTCGCCCTCTTCCGCCTAGATTCCTACCCCGGACCCAAAACCACAACGTCGGCGGCGTCAGTGTCAGACGTAGTCCAAGACATTGTTGGCAGCCGAAGCCAGGCCCCCTATGGCGAAAAGACCCCCGACCCCCTGCTCGCCGCCTTCCGCGCCGCCGCCACAACCGCCGGCCTTTTCAAGCCGGAGCCCGGCCTACGCCGACACCATCATGGGCATCCTCTCCGCCAACCCCGCTGATCTCGACGACCGATTCCTGCTCGTCGAGCACCGGGATGGCGGCATGGCCGCCATGCAATGGTTCTACGACTACTGTGTGGCCAACAATTATGTCAAGCGTGCCCAGCTCGACCGGAACCCGCGCTTCGACTCGCACGGGCTGACGGTGACCATCAACCTCGCCAAACCCGAATTCAAGAACATGAAGAAGGCGGCGGCCGGCAACGCCGTGGCCGGCGGCTACCCGAAGTGCACGATCTGCCATGAGAACGAGGGCTTCGCCGGACGCGACAAGCGCACGCTGCGCACCTTGCCGGTCACGCTCGGCGGCGAGTCATGGTTCTGGCAGTTCTCGCCCTACGGCTACTTCGACCAGCACGGCATCTGCGTGAACACCGACCACACGCCGATGCATGTGGACCGCGACACCTTCGGCCATCTGCTCGACTTCGTGGACCGCTTCCCCGGATACTTCCTCGGATGCAACGCCGCGCTGCCTCGCATCGGCGGCTCGGTGCTTGCCCACGACCACTACCAGGGCGGCGGCGAACTGCTGCCGATGCACAAGGCCGCCACTTGGGCCGCCTTCACGCTCGCCGACTATCCGGACGCCGTGGTCGAAATCCTCGACTGGCCCGGTACCGCCGTGCGTGTGGTGTCGAAAAACCGCCAGAGCATCATCGACGTATCCGACATCATCCGCGAGGCATGGGTCGGTTATGACGACGCGGCGAACGGCATCGCCAGCCATGACGCGGACGGCAACCGCCAATCCGCCCTCTCGCCCAGCGCGATCATCACCGAACGTGGCTATGAGATGAGTCTCATCTTCCGCAACAATGCGATCAGCGACGAGTACCCGGAAGGTATTTTCCATGCACACCCCGAATACTGGCCGGTCAAGCAGGAGCCGATCGGACTGATCGAAGCCCAAGGCCTGTTCATCCTGCCCGGACGGCTCGTCGACCAGCTCGGCATCGTCGAAGAGGCGCTCGCCGAAGGCCGCGATTTGCCCGATGAAGTCAGCGAATTCAGTCTCGAATGGGGCGAACTCGCTGAAACATTGGCCGGAAACCGCGACCGCGAGGCCATCCACCAAGCCGTACACGACGAGCTCGGCAGCGTCTGCTACCGCATCCTCGGCAACACGGCCGTCTTCAAGCAGAAAGCCACCACGCAAACATTCCTCGAAAGTCTTGGTTTTGCCGCTAGGTGAAACAGGTCAAGTGAAGTAAGCTCAATACTGAAGGAAAACCGAAGGCAAGTCCTTCCAAAGGAGGAGATATGACTACTGTTCTGGTTACGGGCGGTGCTGGATTCATCGCCACCCACACCGACATCGAACTGCTCAACAAGGGCTACGACGTTATTTCCGTAGATAACTACGGCAACTCGTCTCCCGTGGCGCTTGAGCGCGTCGAGCAGATCACCGGCAAGCCGGTCAAGCGTTACGACGGTGACGTACGCGATGAGGCGCTTATGGAACGCGTCTTCACCGAAAACAACATCGACTGGGTCATTCACTTCGCCGGTCTCAAGGCCGTGGGCGAGTCCGTGGCCAAGCCGATCGAATACTACGACAACAACCTGTACTCCACGCTTGTGCTGCTCAAGGTGATGAAGAAGCACAACGTCAAGAAGATCATCTTCTCCTCCTCCGCCACCGTGTACGGCACGCCGAAGGAACTGCCGATTACCGAGGAGACGCCGACCGGCGGCACCACCAACCCGTACGGCACCTCCAAGCTGTTCCAAGAGCAGATTCTGCGCGACGTACATGTGGCCGATCCGTCCTGGACCATCGTGCTGCTGCGCTACTTCAACCCGGTCGGCGCACACGAGTCCGGCCTGCTGGGCGAAGACCCGAAGGGTATTCCGGCGAACCTCACCCCGTACGTGGCCAAGGTCGCGGTCGGCGAGCTCAAGGAAGTCCAGGTCTACGGCGACGACTACGACACGCCCGACGGCACTGGTGTGCGTGACTACATCCACGTGGTCGACCTGGCCAAGGGTCACGTGGCCGTCATTGACCACATCGACAAGGAAGGCGTGTTCGTCTACAACCTGGGTACCGGCCACGGCTACTCCGTGCTTGAGGTCATCAAGGCTTACGAGAAGGCCGCCGGTCATCCGATTCCGTACACGATCAAGCCGCGTCGCCCCGGTGACATCGCCGCCTGCTACGCCGACGCTTCCAAGGCGGAGAAGGAGCTTGGCTGGAAGGCCGAGCTGACCATCGACGACATGGCCGCCTCCTCCCTCAACTGGCAGACCAAGAACCCCAACGGTTTCCGCGACGCGGAGTGATATGAGCAGATGAGCTCCCTCTGATGAGGGAGCTCATCTGTCGTTTATCACACAATGCGCCTATCGGCGGCCCAGCGGGTGAGCTCGGTGCGATTCGAAAGCTGAAGCTTTCGCAGCACCGAGCTCACGTGCGTTTCGACCGTCTTGATCGAAATGAACAGTTCGGCCGCCACCTCTTTATACGTGTAACCACGCGCGATCAGCCGCATGACCTCCTGCTCGCGGGCGGACAGCCGGTCCAGCTCCTCATCATGAGCCCGTGCCGCACCATCAGCGCCGCCATCAGACCCCGCCGCCGGCACACCCTGGAAGGTCGAAAGTACAAAACCGGCCAGTTTTGGCGAGAACACGGCATAGCCCTCATGCACCTGCTTGATGGATGAAATCAAATCAGCGCCGGTAATCGTCTTGGTTACATAGCCCTGGGCGCCGGCGCGAATCACCGCCCCCACATCCTGCGGCGCATCCGAAACCGACAATGCCAGAAACACGGTAGTGGGGGAGTAGGGCCGCGATTTGGCGAGGATCTCGGCACCGCCGCCACCCTCGCCGCCGGGCACATGCACATCCAGCAACACCACCTGCGGCTTGGTCTGTGCGATCATCGCCACCGAACCGGGCACGTCCGCCGCTTGGCCGACGATATCGAAGGAATCGCGCAACGTGGCGATTACGCCCGCACGGAACATCTCATGGTCATCGACCATGGCCACACGAATCTTGGCTGTCTCGTTCTCGCTCATCGATGTTCTCCCTGCGCCGCTTTCAGCGCGATCGGCATATGCATTCTGACCTCGGTGCCCCAGCCGGCCCTGGACACTATCTCCACTGTACCGCCGCGCCGTTTGATGCGGCCGATAATCGATTCCCGGATGCCCAGCCGGTCGGGCGGAATGGCGTCCATATCGAAGCCTTCGCCATGGTCGCGCACGAACACTTCAACCATCGTGTCGCTGGCCTCGCAATACAAAGACACCGGCTCCCCGCCATGCGTGACCGCATTGACCAACGCCTGACGGGTGGCGTCCAGCAGCGTATCGGTCTGGGCGCTCGGCCGCGCGTCGCCCACGGTGACCACCTCAATCGGCTTGCCGTGCTCGTCCTCCACCTCGGCGGCGATCTGCTTCAATCCGGCTCCCACCGAACGATCCGATGTGGAACGTTCCTGATACAGCCATTCGCGCAGCTCGCGCTCTTGGCTACGCGCCAGGGCGAATACGGTGGTCGGTTCCTCGGAGTTCAGCTGAATCAGCGCCAACGTTTGCAGCACGCCATCATGCAGATGGGCGGTCATGTCCGCGCGCTCCTCTTCGCGCTCCTTCAATGCCTGCTCGTGGGTGAGTCGTTGCAGCATCGCGTTCGCCCACGGCATCACCGCCACCACGATACCGACGATCATCACGAATCCGCTGGCAACAATGCGTCGAGGAGAGGTGCCCCACCCAGGAATGCTGACATTATGCACATACAATGCCCATCCCATGAAAATCAGTGCGATGCCGCCCAACATAGACAACAGCTGCGTGCCTCGCGGACTAAGATTCATCCATGCCAGTGCGATGCCGCCCAACCCTACCAGCAGCGGAAACACAATCTGGACATCCGCACCGGTGCTGGTGAGCAACAGTCCAGTGGCCATCAACGCGAAACCGGCCAATGCCACGACGGCCGGTTTCGGAGCACGTTGGATGGCCTCGGACAATGATTCCGGTGCGGCAGCCGATTCGTCGTCATGAGCGGCAAGTGGCTGATTGCCTCGCGCAAGCGGCGCCTGATTAACGGGCACTGTGCGAGCCGCAGCCGCCACCGGGTCTCCGGCGGGCATGAACACCCACAGGAATACATAAGCGATGATGCCTGCGCCGTAGAGGACGGTCAGTGCGATGAACGCAATCCGAACCCATGCCACGCCGATGCCCAAGTGCAGGGCGATGCCCTTGCACACGCCGGTGAGCCAACGGCCCTGCCGGGGGCGCATCAACGGCATGCGCGCGGGCAGCAATGGTTCGGGAGATGACGTCATACTCCTATTGTGCCGCGCTCAGGGCGTTGCGGCCGGGGTTTTACCCGGTGTTCAGGGAACAATCAGGGTGTTCCCCGAGCGTTGTGGCAGTGGTCGGGCGGTGTAATGGAATCATGAGCAATCCAAACGCGAATCCATATCAGCCACAGCCGCAGCCTGGTCCGCAAAAAAACAAGACATCGCGACGCTTCTTCACTTGGGTGCGATCCAGTGGACTGGTTCGCGGCGACGACCGGTGGATCGGCGGCGTATGCAGCGGCATCGCTTTACGGCTTGGCTGGAGCCCCACATTAGTACGTGCGTTGGTGATTGTATGTACATTGTTCTTCGGTTTTGGCGCAGCTCTGTACGCACTCGGCTGGTTTCTGATGCCGGATGTACGCGATGGGCACATCTTGGCCGAGGACCTCATTGCCGGCCAATGGGACTGGAATTGTCTGGGATGCTTCCTGTTCCTCGCCGTGGCAATCGTGATTCCAGGTGCGGGGTGGGGTTGTATTGCGCTCGCCGCCTTAGCGCTATGGCTGTTGGCCAAAAGCGGCATTCGCCAGCAGGAAGGGTGCGGATTCGGGGCATCTGCGCCGCGACCGGTTTCACAGCCTGTGTCATATCCAGCTCCACAGCCTGTGTCATATCCAGCCGCGCAACCAGTACCTCAATCTCCTTTGTATTCAGCTCCGCAACCTTTTCCACAACCTGTTTCACAACCTGTTTCACAACCTGTTTCACAAACCGCGCCTAGTGTTTCACAGCCTGTTTCACAGCCTGTTTCACAGCCTGTCTATCAGTCGATGCCCAGCGTGATGCCGGGTACTGTGCCCGGCGCGATGCCCGGCACAGTACCCAACGGGCCGTTTGCCCCCGACCGTATGAATGCGACGGCCTATGCCCCCACCGAGTCCAAGCGCCGCAAGCCGGCGGGCCCAATCGTGGTCTTGAGCATACTGGGCCTTACCTTCCTCTCCTTTGCCGGTCTGATGGGACTGATTTGGGTAAACGACATGGGCATTATCGGCATTATGCGTCTGGGCACCATCTGGATTGCCGCAGTATGCATAGTGATGGGGCTGGTGGTCATCATTCTCGGATTCAGAGGACGGCGTACCGGTGGTCTGATTCCTCTCGGACTGGTTGCCGGTGGATGCGCGCTCTGCATGACCATCGTTTCAGGCACGTATGGCGTGTACTACCGTGATCTTGGTGCCAGCGGCATCAATACTGTTGTTTCACTGAGCCAATCTGTCAGTGCGAGAAACAGCGACGGCATGAACGATGTGCAAAAGGATGGCATCTTCGTTGCCGATGCCAGCGATGCCACGTTTGAAACATTGCAGCAAGGTGTGGCGTTCAGCGGTGAAAACTACAACACCGATCAGGCAATCATTGATTGGTCCGATTGGGACAAGACACATGGACCGCACACGGTGAAGATGCTGGATGGCAAAACTTCCATCAGTAATTGCCCGGTCGGTACCATCACCATAGCCGCAACACAGGCGCAAGTGCATATCGTTCTGCCGGATTCCTGCACTTACGCCTTCGGCACCGCCGACTCCTACTACTCCACTTCGAGTGACGTTGGCGGCAAATACGAGATGGTATACAACAACTACATGGGTCCAAGCTTTGTTTTCTTCGAAGCTGAAAGTGCCACCAATGGGCCTGATCACGAATGGTTGTATAAGGAATCCGCCATGCCGGACAACGGCCCAGAACTAAAAATCAATATTCCCTATGCGGTGGAAGCACGCGTCAACGTGGTGTACGCCTCCGATTGGGGAGGCTCCACGTTCCAGCCGCTTGCCGATATATACGACGGCAACAGTACAAGCAAGAACACAACCGAACAATCGGAATGATCAAGCCGTTGCAACTAGGAGATGGAATCATGACTGATGAAACCAAGGAATTCGCCTCCATCGAGGATGCGACACCGACCACGGCCATACCTTCCGAAACCGACGCGACCACCGCGACCACAACCATGGTGACCGTCGATGACCGAACCGATACCACGGTGCTGCCATCCGCAGCGGATGATGACGAAACGGCTGTGCTGCCCGTCCCCGACAATCATGCGGATGCGTCGGTCTCGGATGTGGATACGCAGGCAACAGCTGCCTCTCCATCGCCCATCGAACCAACCACAGATCGGATTGCCCTGGAAACAGTTGCCGATGCCGTGGAGGGAGATGGTGGGCCGATTCCATCTGCCGATGATGTGCCGATGTACGCAGCATCTTCAGCACGACCTCCCTATGGGCAGTCTCAGACCGCCGGCAAACCATGCCAGCCTGGGGGGAGCTCCAAGAACGTCCAGAGCGCCAAGAACGTCCAGAATGCTAAGGATGTCAAGAGTGCCAAGAACATCCAGAAACAGAGCATCAGCGCGCCTACTGTGGTATTCGGACTATTAGGCGTGATTATCGGCGTGATCGCGCTGGTTTTCGGGTACATATCTCCGGATCGGATGATTTCGTTGTTCTCGCCGAATCCGCAATTGCTGACGGCTATTATTTGCGCCGTAGTGGGACTGATTCTGGTAATAGTGGCCGTTGTATGGGCCATAGTCGGTGCCGTCAAGAAGAGAAAATAGCGTTACAACCATTGCATTACGGTCCCAGTAGAAGCACATTATGACGGGAGCCGACCGATAAGAGCCGACCGTTCTATGCTGATGGGGGGGAGGCATAGTAACTATGAAACGGATTTCGGCGCGGCGGGTAGCGAGCGTCATCGTCACCGCGATGGCGATGACGCTGGTATTCGCCACACTTGGCTGGGCGATGATGCCGCAATGGAACACACGGCCCTACACCAAGCACATCGTTATCGCTTCTGCCGACACCACCATCACCCCTGCCCATGCGAACATTCCCCACGAGGGGCGATATCGTACGCGTGAAACCCGACTATCCATCAAGACCGGCGACGGCGTCACGCTACCCGCCGTACTACGTGAACCGGTCGGCGCTCCCGGGCCACGCCCGGCTTGTCTGTTCATTCACGGGTCCGGTACCAGTGGTGCCGAGGATTTCGGCGATATCGCCAACGCCATGGCCTCTGCCGGTATCGTGACCTTGGTGCCGGCCAAGCGCAACGACAACTACACCGTGCTGCATCGCGACTACCCGCGTTTTGCTCGCGAATACGGGCGTTCGCTCGACGTGTTGCGTGGCATAAGCGGCGTGGACCCCGCCAAAACCGGCATCTACGCCGAATCCGAAGGCACCTGGATCGCCACGATTCTAACCTCGAAACGGCAAGACATTGCCTTTGCCGTACTTACATCCGCACCGGTGTTCAATGGACGTGAGCAAATGGCCATGGCTGTCAGCGCCTATACGCATGAGGCCGGCGCGCCCAAGCCCGTGGTCAAAGACATGGCCAAATTGATGTCGCTGGACTACGCGCCATTTGATCTGGCCTATGCCGACTTTGATGCCGACCGGTATCTGAAATCCCTCACCATGCCGGTGCTGGTGAACTACGGCACCTACGATACGGCCATGCCCATCGAACAGGGGGCGCAGCGGATCATCGCCACGGCCAACAAGTCCGGCAACGAGAACGTCACCGTACGCTATTTCGCCGGCAACCATCAGATGCGGGCTGGTGAGGGCTTATTCACCCCGAACCTGCCATTGGCCGAAGGCTATACGCAAGCGCTGGAAAATTGGGTGAACGGTGTGACTGCCGGAACCAAAGCCGATGGATGGGCAACGCCTCAAGTCGCCGGTGCGACACCTCACCAGCGCTTCGCCGCGCCGCAACGTACCAGATCCGGTATCGTCGGCTCGCTTGGCGTGCTGGCCGGTCTGATGGTGGCAGGGCCCGTGCTGATCGTGATGGCGGCGATATTAGGTATTGGCTTGACTGTGTTTTCTTGGCTACAGACGTTGCTGGTCGGGCGACGTAGTGTGGCGACTGTGCGGGCCGTGCATGCGACGCCGAGTGAGCTGGGGGCCGCCCAGCGGCGCATGTTGCACGGCATTGCCGGCTTATCTGCCGGTATCGGCACAGCGGTGATGGTGATTACTGGGCTGTTGTACGGCTATATGAGCGCCGTAGGCGTATCGGCTGTATTGGTTATGCCTCAACCGCGGCTGTTTGCCGTCGGATGGGTGGTGCTGCGAATAGCGACCATGCTGTTGGTGGTGCTGTTTGCTTGGGAAATGGAACGTGTCTGGTATTGCCGCGCCGATATCGTCGGTGTGCGGCGCGTCATATGCGTGATGGTAGCGCTCGGCACTCTCGCCACACTGATGACACTGGCATTTTGGGGCCTATTCTCGCTGTAATTCTGCCGATGTGCGCTGGTAAATGGGGCCTGGCGGGCAGGCTGCGTTGGTGGTCTGGGTGTGGGGCGATCGGCAGATTGCGTTGGCCTGGGTATGGCCGGCCGACGTACATCAGTCGGGGTGTCCGATACACAGTGAATGGCTGAGTATTACGCTTGGGAGGCTTCGGCCTCCTCTAAGGTGTCGAAACCGTCGAGCTGGACTGTGTGCAACAAGGTTTCCTCAGTGATATTGCGTTGCGGGCTGGCTGCGGCGCGCTCGCCAATCATCGCTTCGTAACGTTCGAAGGTCTGGTCGGAATACGTACCAAGCTCGCCGCGCAGATAGGTTTCGAATGAGGTGGCAGATGGTGTGTCTTCGGTGGTGGTGAGTGCGCGCATCGCCTCGCCGAGCTTGGGGTAGCGCTCGCGGAAATCCTTGGCCCAGGCGACCTGCTGGGCGATGACCTGTTCCTGACGGGCCGCGCGCTCTTCAGAGAGACGCGGAATATACGGCTCTATGTTCTTCGTGAAATTTTCCGGTGCGGTGGAGGCCATCATGCGGCCGTATTTTTCGGTCACGAGGTTGCGGCCCACGTGGTCGGCCGCGTCAAGATCAGCGGCATAGCTGGTGAGTAATGGCCGCTCCCATGTGAGGAACTGGGCCAACCGCATCTGGTGGAACACCGGCCAGTTGCCTTGGCATGCCGCGCGTCCACCCTCATTGTTGGTGCGCTGGAACTGATCCCATTCATGACGCACAATAGCCTCGCGCAGTTCATCATCAGTCAGTTCGTTGGTCATCGACGTTCCTTTCACTGATACCTCCCTCTGATGAGGGAGGTGGCACGGCGAAGCCGTGGCAGAGGGAGCTTGAATCTACAAACTTTTAAGCACCGGATCATCAGAGGCGATGTGGTCCTCGACATACGGGCGCTGCCATTCGAGGAAGGTCTCGCCGGACGTGGTCAGGTGTTCGCGTTTGAGTTCCTTGACGATATCCACCGCAATCTGCTCCACAATATCGTTGATTTTCTCGATTGCTGGAGCCGCGCCCTTGCCGCCTTCGCCAAATCCGGCCCCGCCATAGCAGGCTGCCGAACTCAATCGCATCACGGTTTCCAACTGTTCGCCCACGTTCGGCAACAGCGCGAACATCGAGCCAGACAGCTTGCGCAATGCTGCGAACTGCCACTTGTAATACGGCATATAGCCCACCACCATCGGCACGTTAACCAGGAACACCAACGAGGCGGTGGCCTGCACGAACTCGTGGATGGACAGCCATGCGGCCGCGCCGTCGCCGCGCTTCAACGAACGCGGCAGATTATATTGACCGGCCTGGGCGATCATGCCGAGTCGCTTGGAGATCAGCGCGAGCCGCACATCGTCGGGCATGTTCTTGAACCCTTGGCGCGTCTTGGAAAACAGACCGGTGGGATCGGCGAACACCTCGCCATTGGTGGCGGCGGCCAAGGTCGATTCCTGAAGCATTAGCCACTCATGCGGCGCGGTCTGCGCCGGCGCAGTGTGATACCCGGTGATCGACTCAAAGAAGTCACCGATGCGGAACACGCCGTCACGGCGATTCGCGCCCTGTGCGCGCGGCGTGACGGGGGAGAGCGGTGCATCAATCGGAGTCGTCATCGCTTCCGCCACATCAGAGGACGCCGCGCCTGACTCGGCAGTGGCGGTATCGTGCGTAGCGGTGCCGGGGGTGGGTGCGTTTGCCGCATCGGGTATGACGGTGGAGCCTGCACCTGCGGAGGGGAATGCTCCGGAAGCATCGGACCTGGCATGCGCCTCGAACGTCACGCGGCCTTGCGCATCCACGCTGAACTTGCGCGGCAGTGCCTCGTAATCGACCTCAAGTTGCTCGCCGATCGCCGCGTAATCCTCATCCGTAAGCCACAGGCAGAAGCGCGGGCCGAAATCGTGGTCCTGCGAATACGCATCATCGAATCCGTAGCATTCCGAGCCATGACCCACCAGACCGGCGGCGATACGCCCGGCATACTGCGGATACTTCGCCGCAATCATCGGCTTGCCCATCTGCGTCCAGAACGCGCGGGCCAGCTTCAGTCCGGACACCGGGCATGCGGAAACGGCCTCGGCCGCGCCCGCAGAACCGGTCGACACCGAAACGGTGGATGGGGAAGATGCCGCGTTCGCACCGGTCTTGCCCTGTGCCGGGCTGTTCGGCAGCCGCGAGCCGGACTGGGGCAGCGCGCCTGCATCGCCGGCAACACCTGCATTGTCAACCGTCACCCCGGCCTGCGCCGCCGCTTCCTCGGCCTGCCGCAGATTGTCGGCGGTGATACGCCAGTAATCGGTGTCCTTGCCGTAACATTCCTCGATCACGGCCAGCGCATGCCGGTATCCAGTAACCGCATCCGCATACCGTCTCTCGGCAAAGCACACCTGCGCGAAGCCCGCCAGTGCGGAGGCATAATGCGCGGAATGTTCCAGATGGCCGGTGCGATAGATTTCCAGCGCCTTGGCTGCATGCCAATGCGCGTCCTCCAACTTGTGTTCGGTCAGCAGGGTCAACGCCAGATTCGTGTGCGAGCTGGACACGTCGATATCCGCGTCCGGGTTCACGCTCGAGGCTTCGATAATGCGCAGCGCTTCACGCAACTCCAGTTCCGCCTTGTCGGGCCGATTCGTCTCGCTGTAGAGCATCGACAGATTGTTGTGCAGTGCTGCGAGCCTACGGTCGGTGGGCGCCAGCGAATGCCGGCAGACACTCTGCGCCTGATGATACAAATCCTCGGCCTGATCGTATTGTTTGGCCGCGCGCATCGAGGTGGCGCAATTGATTAGCGTGGTGGCCCACGCCTCGGATGTGCCGGTGGTCAAGCCCATACGAGCGGCCAGTTCCAGCGATCGCTGCACAATCCACTGATTCTCCTTGTGCCGACCTTGCGAGCGATAGAAGCCCATCGTTTCGTTGAGCACGGTGAGCAGTCCGGCCTCGTCGCCGGCGTTTTCCGCGTCCACCATCGCCTGTTCCAAGTACGGGCCGGCTTCGGTGGCGGCCGTGTGGCGATCGAAAATCGCGTCCAGTCCGTTCAGGAATTGTTGGGTATCAAAGGTTGCGGGCGATTGATCGGCATCGTCCGCAACCTGGTTCGCCGTGGAATCGGCACCTTGTGCTGCGGCCGCCGCATCGGTGTCGTCGGCATCGTCTGGACCATGCGCGAATTGCGCGGCGAATTGTTTGAGCAGTGCTTCCTCATCCATACCGCCAGACCTCCCTGAATCGTGTCTGATTTCAGTCTATTAATACTGTGAACAAACACGTCAGGGAGTTTGCTGTGAGCTTGGTCTCAGTCCACCTTGGTTTCGCGCAAGCGGTGAATGGCGTCGGTATCGGTTTCGCAGCGACACGAGTAGAAGGCCAGCAGCCCTACGGCAAGCAGAGCCAGCGGCATACCGCCCAGGCCGGTATAGCGATAGTTCATCGAGAAGGTGGTGAGCATCGCGCCGCCGACAATCGAGCCGATGGCATTGCCGAAGTTAAACGCCACCTGTACAGCCGCGCCGGCGATCAGCTCGCCGCCGCCCTGGCCGGCTTCGGTCATCAGCAATTGCTGTGGAGCGGAAGTAAAGAACAATCCGATGGCGATCCAGAACGTCAGTACAGCGGTCATCGGCTGATTACCCGGAGTGATAAGCACCAGCAACAAGCCGAGGCAGGAGATGGACTGACCTATTGCGGCCGCGCCGGCATGCCTCCAATGGTCGGTCAGACGACCTCCAAGCAGACCGCCGATGACCATACCAAAGCCGGCAAGCATCATCAGCATCTTCATATTCAATGTCCTGTTTGACAATGAGAGGACAAAGAAGAGCATGATTACATCCGGCGTCATTTCAGTTGGTTTTTCTGTTTTCATCTGGCTTATTTTCGGAGTATTGTTCCGCATCACATTACCATAAAAGGAGGTTTCGATAATGTTTGGGATCAT
>OLQM01000458.1_pt1 | contig 47481 bp, 43 predicted proteins | sample 1673161 | NCBI WGS metagenome assembly OLQM01 (sample SAMEA3136761, study PRJEB25190) | human gut metagenome | reverse complement strand
ATTTAATTTGAATCATTGACTTTTCCAGTGAAGTATTTAGTCTGTGCAAGTCTTTAGATGAAAATACGCTCGAACATAGTGAGAGGAAGATTTTCATCTAAACCGAAGGCTCGGACTTGAACAGGCTAAATACGGAACTTACCTTTGTCAATGCTTCATATTAAGTTTTGGATTTTATATTAAGTATTTTGTATTCAAAGTTTTAAGTCTTTGATGGCTATAATATAATCTTCATTTCCATATTTACTTTCTTTAAAATTAAAATGTTTTGCAAAAGCACTACTATTTTCATTGGTACATTCAAGGCTAATATATTCAAAGTCATATTTAAGAGCGATCCCTTTTAGAAAACTTATAAAATGCGTTCCATTTCCTTTTCGGGTTTTCTGGAATCCTAAACGTGCTATAACTATTGTATTAGCAGGCCAACGGGGTGTTTGTGAATAATAAAATCTAAGGTATATGTCAAACTTGATTCTTCTACGAGTCATAATATTAGTGCCTCCGCTAAACGTTCTATATGCTGGAAGAACTTTGTATCTAAAACGACCCATTAAATATTCATTAAGTTCTATGCATATAGCATTGATGTTTCTATCCTCTGATTCATTAAGTTCCATATATTCTATTTTATAGTTTCAATTCTTTCATAAAGATACACCAACTTTGTTTCATAAGAAATATTTATTGTATTATTATGCTATGGCAACTTGTTCTTTGCCATAGCATATACTATTCTAAATTATATAGTAAGTTCCGACAGACAGCTATTTACTTTCTGCATATCCTTGAAAATATTCTGATCCAATACCCTTGCATAGTGTTTTGTTACGCTTGTATCTGCATGACCTAACATCTTAGCAACATTCTCCATACTCACGCCATTTGCAAGGCAAATGCTTGTGGCATAGCTATGACGGGCTGCATGGAAAAAAAGAAGTTATATGAGCAACAGATACGAGAAGAAAGTATAACCCAATTTGCTGTATGCCAATTAATTTCTCTATATTCTTCCACTTGAGAAAAAAGCAAGAAAGTGGGGATTATTGAAGATGTTCGGTTACCAAATCGTTAGCAGGGCTGTTACCGGTTGGGGCAAGGTAACGAAGAGTGGAACAAATAATTTAAAACAGCGATATATTACACTGATTGTCATAGTTTTGCATATCAAAGAACGCTTATAAAACAGGTAAATTTGCCACTAAAAATATAAGCGTATGAAAGTAGAAAAATTCAAGGTATTGCTCTACCTCAAAAAGAGCGGACTGGACAAGTCGGGCAAAGCCCCGATAATGGGACGCATCACCATTAACCGGACAATGGCGCAGTTCAGCTGCAAGCTCTCCTGCACTCCCGAACTGTGGAATCCCCGGGAAAGCCGTCTGAACGGCAAGAGCAAGGAGGCGGTGGAAGTCAACGCAAAAATCGACAAGCTGCTGTTGGCTGTAAACTCTGCATTCGACTCCCTTCTGGAACGAAAGACCGATTTCGATGCGACGGCAGTCAAGGAAGCCTTTCAAGGCAGCAAGGACACGCAGATGACACTGTTCAAACTCTTCGACAGGCATATTGAGGAAGTCAGGGCACGTGTGGGCATTGATGTGTCTCACCGCACCTTGCCCAACTACCTTTATACCCGCAACCGTCTCGCAGATTTCGTCAGCAGCAGGTTCAAAGTATCCGACCTTGCTTTCTGCCAGCTCAACGAGCAGTTCATCCGGGAATTTCAGGAATATGTCGTGATAGAGAAAGGTCTGGGTGTCCAGACAGTGCGCCATTATCTGGCCATCCTGAAAAAGATCTGCCGCATAGCTTTCAAGGAGGGACATTCGGACAGATTTTATTTTGAACACTACAAATTACCCAAGCAGAAGGAAACGCCGCCGAGAGCGTTGAGCAAAGAAGATTTCGAGAAGATACGGGATATAGAGCTTACCGGATGCCGCCCGGAACACTCCATTGTCAGAGACATGTTCCTTTTCGCCTGTTATGCCGGAACCTCATATGTGGATGTTGTAGCTATCACGCCCGATAATCTCTCAAGGGACGATAACGGTGCGCTATGGCTGAAATACCGTAGGGGCAAGAACGGACAACTAAGCCGGGTGAAATTGCTGCCCGAAGCGATAGCCCTTATCGAAAAATACCGTGACGACACAAGGCCGACCCTGTTTCCCGTAATTCCATACCAGGCCCTGAAATGGTGCCTGACGAGCATCAAAATGAAAGTCGGCATCAAGGGGCGTTTGTCCTACCACATGGGCCGCCACTCGTTCTCGACCCTCATGACCCTTGAAAACGGCGTACCTATCGAGACTGTCAGCAAGATGCTGGGTCACGCGGATATAAGGACCACCCAGGTGTATGCCCGTGTAACCCCTAAGAAACTTTTCGAGGACATGGACAAATACATCGAGGCGACAAAGGATCTGAAACTTGTTCTCTAACCTTATAAAAACAATTTAATTATGCGAAGTACATTCAAAATTCTATACTACATCAACCGCGGTAAGGTCAAGGCGGACGGAACTACCGCCATCATGTGCCGTATCACCATTGACGGCAAGAACAGCGTGTTTGCCACGGGTTGCTACTGCAATCCCAAAGACTGGAAAGCCAAGACCGGAGAGGTCAGGGATGCAAGAACGAACAACCTCCTTGAAGCACTCCGCTCCAGAATAGAAACCTCATATGACAATCTGTTGAAGGATGCGGGCATGGTCACGGCAGAAATGTTGAAGAACGAGATTACCTGTGTGACTACCGTTCCGGTCACATTACTGAAAGCCGGAGAAGAGGAACGGGAAAGGTTGAGAATCCGTTCCGAAGTGATAAATTCCACTTCCTCTTACCGCCAGTCCAAATCCTCACAGGCATACCTGCACGAATATCTGCTGTCTCTGGGTATGCGGGACATCGCCTTTGAGGATATTACCGAAGACTTCGGCTGGGGCTATAAACTCTACCTGAAATCCAAAGATTGCGGGGCGGGACATATCAACCACTGCCTTACATGGCTGAACAGGCTTATCTATATTGCCGTGGACAGGGAGGTTATCCGCTTCAACCCGCTTGCCGACGTCCCATACGAAAAGAAGCCCGACTATAAGCTGAAGCATATCAGCAGGGCGGAACTGCAACGGATCATGGAACAGCCCATGCCGGAGAGGTTGCAGGAGCTTACCCGTAGGGCGTTCATCTTTTCAGCCTTCACGGGGCTGTCCTATGTCGATGTAAAACGGCTTTACCCCTCGCATATCGGAACAACCGCGGACGGAAGACGCTTCATCCGTATCAACAGGAAGAAAACCGATGTCGAGTCCTTTATACCGTTACACCCCGTAGCCGAACAAATTTTGTCGCTGTACAATACAACCGATGACGGCAGGCCGGTATTCCCTCTACCCAACCGGAACAGGCTTTGGTACTGCATCCACGAGATAGGGATATTGGCAGGTGTGAAAGAGAATCTCAGCTATCACGCGAGCAGGCATTCGTTCGGAACCTTGACGCTTTCGGCAGGTGTGCCGATCGAGAGCATCAGCAAGATGATGGGGCACACGAACATCAGGACCACACAAGGCTATGCCAAAGTGACCGATGATAAAATTTCCGAGGATATGGACAAGCTGATGGAAAAGAGACGCAAAAACCTCACAGATTCCGGCCATGACAACCAATGACCGTTTCGCGGCCGCCTGTTCCCTCGCCGCCCATGGAAGTTAGTACAGACTCCATTGAAAGTGAAAAGGTCAGGCGGCCGTGCCGTTTCGGGCAGAATCTTCCTTTGCAGGCAAAGGGTATTCAGCCCGAAAACCTTTTCCCTTTCACGTCTGTACAATGGAGGCCGACGGCAGCGGAAACAAGCGACTGACGGAAAAGTCGATACAATAAAAAAAGAACAGCATACAGACAATAGAATACTACTGCTGTATGCCGTTCTGACATTCTATTAGGAGGGATATTTTTTGAAACGCGAAGAAAAAGGCAGGCGGCAAACTGCGCTCCCTCCAGAAAAATTAATCTGTCTTTTCGGTTACTTTCCAATATCCGCCCTTGTCCGGCCCGATTCGTCGGAGTACCCTCTCTGTTGGGCAAGTGCTGTTGCGCCCAGCGTGTTGTCCTGTGAAAGCAGTGCGATGATTTTCTCCCTACTTTTATTTTGCAGGTTCGCCAATCACATATTTCCTTTTAACCGGTACGCTTCTTTGTACCCGTCCATCAAAGTACGTTCAATGTCAGAAGCCCTGTACAGAATCCTGCCGCCCACCTGGATATAGGGCAGTATGCCGTTGTTGCGGTAATCCTGAAGGCTCCTGCGGCTGACCTTCAGTTTAACGGCCAGTTCCTTGTCAGTGTAATAGCGTTCCCCGTCCAGCGACGGTTTGTTGGCACCACGTATTTTCTCCACCTTTTCCGAAAGGTCTTCCAGCGATGAGAGAAAGACTCTCACGCGTATGTCGTTTTCCGGTGTCAGCAGCCGGATATTGCCATTGTCATTCATAAGTCAAATATCTGTTTGTTGGTTTGTTCGTTGGTTGGTTTGTTGGTTACATTGCATTTTCTTTCCTTGCCGGCTGTTATACACCGTTTCATTTCCGCCACGGGAAAGACAGCCTTCACATCCTCCGGCCTGTAGTACACCTTGTGGCTTATCTTGGTGTATGCCAATGTTCCGTTCTCCCGCATCGTCTGCAAGGTTCTAGGGCTGACACAGAGCAGCCTGCAAACGTCATCGCTGTCAAGCCACTCCTTTTCTCCCAAGTCCTCATGTTCCCGGCAGAGGCGTTCCACCTTTTCCGCAAAAATCTCGAACCCCGAAAGCATCCTCTCAAAAGTTGCCTTCTCTATGACCACTACTTCCATAATTCCTAAATTTTAAGTTTGACATTTGTTTTTTTACTATAGCCGGAACGGCGGACAGATGATACCGGAAAGGGTTTCCGGTGTCCGTAAAAGCGTTCCGGAAGCGAAGAAAATAAAAAAATCAAGACGGGCTGCAAACCGGACGAGAGGTGTCACCGGCAGACATCCCTTTTCACCGCCAGGGGATAATTACGGATGGTAAGAAGCGGAAAAGGACACACTCATTTCTTTGAAGCAAAGGTAGCCGTTCCCCACCGGAGCGCAAGGCCGGGCCCTGCGGGTCGGCGGGGAAAAAATCATCCTCGCGCTCCGCGCTCCGGTATTTTTTCCTGCCGAGCCTTGACGCCTTTCCGGAGGGAGAACGGCTGTAAGGCATACAAAGAAACAAGAGTGCCCGTACTACGGGCCGGATGTCTAACAGATAAAAGCAAAAGGATATGGCAACAAAAGACGTGAAAGAATTCAACGGATGGTTTAACCGTTCATACGCGAGATTGAAGGAGAGACTCTCCATCTATGGAAAAATCGACGAAGACGCGTTCCATGACGCATATCTGGCTGTCAGGAAGCAGATAATGTTCTCAAGTGTCGGGATAGAAGATCCGGAGTCCTATTTCTTCGGATGCTATCGGAGAATCCTCCAGTCGGGCGCAAGGGATGAAAGCCGTTACGACAGCCCCGGAGACGAGTATTTCGCAAGACTGGGTGAGACGGACTGCGCGGAAGAGACAGAGGAACGGGAAGAGATGCTTACCGGATGCGACAGGCTGGTAAGGGACATACAGAAGTTCCTCAGGCGGCATTTCTCCTATGAGGATTACAGGATATTCATGCTGCGGTTCTACGAAACCGGAAGCTCATTCCGCACCATAGCCAGGCACATGGGCGAGAAGACCTCGGTGGTGACGCGCAGGGCACAGGCGATGATGGAATCCATCCGGGCAAACCAGAAGTTCATCGCCAGAAGAAGGCTGATCATGGCCGGCGAGGCGGCATAAAAGACAATAAATGTATCACTCTAAATAGAATCGATTATGAAACTGACAGTTTATGACAAGAGCAATTCCCATCCGGCACTGACCTACAAGGGCAAACGGATCATCACGGTATGCCGTGACGGCAGCATGTATTTGAGCCGGATACTGAGCAGGGAACTGAGCCTGCACGCAGGAAACAGGCTGTGTATCGCCAGGGACGAAGACAGGCCAAAGGACTGGTACATGTTCGCCTCGGATGACGAGAACGGCTTCACGATCTGGAACGATTCGCGTTGCGCCCGCTTCTCGAACAGCTTCATCGCCGGCATGATACTCGATGCGGCAAAGGTCGAGAAATCCGCAGGGTTCATGGTGGCAAGGGAACCGGTGAAAGTGGACGGCAGGCTATGCTACCGGATAATACTTGACAACCCGATACCGAAGGGAGTAAGAGCCACCGGTACGAGATAAGCCCGATATCCGAAAGAAAAAGCAGGGGACATCCGGAGGAAGGAAAAAGATCCGACCTCCGGGTGTCCCTTTTTTCATGCGGCCACAGGCAGATCACAACGGTTTCAGGTTGATACGGCTGCTGTAGATGGCGTTCAGTTCGTCACGGTACTGTTCCAGATGGGCAGAGAGGATATTGTCGATGTAGCAGGAAATGCTGACAGTCGGTGCAATCACGGAAAGCAGGGTGCGCACCCGTTCATAGTTCTCGCTGCTGACATAGGTCTGCCGGCGTTCCTTCACGACGCTGTTATTGAACAGATGTTCGGGATACTCCTGAAGACTGTTCTTTTTCCGGTGTGTTTTCTCCCGGAGAACCGGAGACGGTGCTTCTTCCTCACCGCCGGACACACCGGAACCGGGAACTTCCACCTTGTCGGATTTGGCAGGAATCCCGGACCGGTTTTCCGTTTCCGGTTTCTTGTCATCTTCTTTTTGGGAGTCGGCAACGTTGCTCCCATAACGATTTTCCAGGACGGAGGCGGGAATATCCCCGACCATTACGCGGCGTATCAGCTCCTCGTCGATTTTAACTTCCTTTCTCTTTACCATGAATTCCATATTTTTGATAGTTGAACAATTCTTTTTCCGGCAGTCCTGCATTTTCATCACGTTGTGAATGTAAGAATGCCACCCTTATTACATGCTTGCATTATCTGACGGGTATGTGCATCCGACCGGCAAGCCGGTCATGTATCCAATCCCCCACGTGTCCGGTCTGACATTAAGCCGGTCACGCATTCACACATGGAGGAACGGTTGCCTTATTATGTTCTTACATATCCCCGTTCACCCGTTACCGGACGGTTTAAGGCAATCATACACCATGTACCTGACGCACACTTGGATGATTGAACTGCCGAACACATGCTGACATGCGGCAAAATAACGATAAATTTTCTGGATTGGCACTATCATGGCGGTCTGCTGACGGTCTGTGACACTGTATGTCATCCTGTTACACCGCCCAAGTGCCCCGGAGACTCCGGTTTTGGGTATTCAAAAAGTGATAAGGATGGCGGCGGAAGTATTTTTTAGGCGGGAAGTGGATGGAACGCCATATTTTGATTTTTCGACAGAAAAATTCATGTTCAAGCGAACATGGCAAGTTGTGTTTTGGGGCACCCGAAATGATTCGGGCGTCCCAAAACAACTTGCCGCTCGCCTGAAGGCTCGGGACGGGCTCCACTCCAAAGTCGTTGCGCCTGAAAGCAGAAAAACAGGAACAAAAAACGGGAAAATGAACGCTGTAATATACAGATCTGCTTTCAAGAAATGGGCACTGCTGAAAACATGAATGCAATTTATCCATGTTTTCAATCTATCGTAAATCGTATTTTTTTTCATCTTTCAGTATAGTGTCGCGGGATTTATTTTCAGCAACCGTGCGACTTGTCCGCGGTGTCCGTTGCATATTTGAAGAACTTTTGATAATGAATTTTATCTCCGCAAATTCGTCTTTTTAATACTAATGCAAAATAGAAATCCATTCATTCGAGTTAGGGGAGCTTGCAAGGATTGCGGTAAATCAGGCGGCAGATGCCGTTGGAAAAGGCAACGGCTTTATGCAACTGCCATCGCCGAAAAGGAAGAATATCCTGTACGGAATTCCCCTTTCCGGTGGAATAAGGAAACAGATAAACAATGAATTCGTCCACAAGGTTGTAGTGGAAGAGTTCCCGCAGAAGTTCAAGGGATTCTGCATCATGAACTTCTGCCAGATAGGTAAAAGAAGCGTTTTTGCGGTCTTTCTCGCAGAGCAGATCCAAAATGGAGTGAGGTAAAATCCAGGCATTGCAGTGTTCCCGCCAATGAACAAACCCTTTTCTGTGGTTCATTACCCATTGCGTCAGCACATCATCAGGTTCCGGCAGGAAACCGTCTAATGTCATTACCGTTACTGCTTGGATTTTTGACATATAAATTCTGTTTTAAATCCGGATCGGAAGCCGTCCAAAAAAAAGAAGCGTGCAAACACACTACTTCAAGCGACGGCTCTGGAATAGCTTTAACGGGGAGTACGTGAATGCACGCTATGCGAAAGCATAGCATAAGCATCACGCAATAGTTCCCGTTGTTCAAATTTTCCAGATTTTCGCTTGAGACGTCTTGCGGTCTTATGTTATATACAATCGGCAACCGCCTCACAGACGATATGCCGCATTTTCTCTATTTACTTGCAAATGTACACATATTCAGCGACATTTACACTAACTGCGGGCATCTATTTTATTTCAGCCCGTATTTCTTCATCTTCCGGTACAGTGTTGCCGGATTGACATTCAGCATTGCGGCGGCTTGTTCCCGGTGTCCGTTGCAGGCTTTAAGGGCGTTGATAATGTTCTTCTTTTCCAACGATTCATCCTTCAACGGCAGGACTGCCGGTACGGATGCCTGCGCATTATCGCAAGGCGGAATTCCATTATCCAACCCTTCGATATCCAGTATCGGTTCTTCGGAAACAAGTACGGAACGCTTGATCTTGTTTTGCAGTTCACGCACATTGCCCGGCCACGGGTAGGCGAGCATTCTGCGCTTGGCATCGTCCGTAAAGCCGCATGTCTCCCGTTTCAGTTCTTTCGAGTAGCGTTCGCGGAAGAATTCGGCCAAAGGGATGATGTCTTCCGCACAATCGGCCAACGACGGCTGGCGGATCTCGAACTCGCAAAGGCGGTGATAGAGGTCTTCCCTGAACCGACCCTGCTTGATAGCTTGCTGCAAATCCTCGTTTGTGGCAGAGACAATCCGCACATCCGCCACCCGTTCCTTGCCGCTGCCTATCGGAGTATAGGTGTTTTCCTGCAACACCCGGAGCAGCATGGACTGTGTCTCATAGGACATGGTTCCTATCTCGTCTAAAAACAGCGTGCCCCCTTTTGCCATATCGAAATAGCCTGTCTTGGCTGCATCCGCACCGGTAAACGCTCCTTTCTCGTGACCGAAGAAAAGCGAGGCGGCCAGTTCACGGGGCAATGCCCCGCAGTTCACCGCCACGAAAGGCATGTTCCAACGCTCACTGCCCTGATGGATGCTCTGCGCCACCGACTCCTTGCCCGTACCGTTGGCACCAAGTACCATTACGGACATCTCCGATGGGGCGACCTGTCTGGCGTATTTCTCCACTTGCAGGATCTTGGGGCTTGTCCGGTGGAAAAGTTTCTTTTCCTGCTTCCGGACGATAACCATCGGTCGGAATACATCCTCTGCCAGTTCCAACAGATGTTCTTTGCGTACCGGCTTGGGCAGGTAGTCTATCGCACCTAATTTGATGGTGCGTACCACATCCGGGACTGATACATATTCGGTCGTGATGATAAAGGGGATATCCTTCCTTTCCTTGCGGAGCCACTCCAGAAGTGAGATGCCGTCACCTTCCGGCAGGCGCACGTCCGAGAGTATCAAGTCGAACTGCGTCTTGCGTATCAGCGAACGGGCAATCGGCTCGTTCATGGCTGTCACCGCTTCATAACCTGCCTGTGAAAACCAGTCTTTCTGCATCTGCGACAAGCCGACATTGTCTTCAACTATCAGTATTTTCCTTTTCATTTGTCTGTCTTTTTATTTCATTCTCCGCTTCCGCTATGAACTTGGCGGTACATTCCATTATCTGTCGTGTGTGTTCCCGCACAGCGTCATCGGTTGCAGTGTCGTCTTTCAGCAGGGCATGATAGGAGGATAAAGCATCTTCCATCTGCAACAGTTCCCACATCGGCTGCATTCGGTGGACGGTCTCACGCAACTTATGACGGTCACAGTCATTCATCCCTGCTGAGAGTTCCTCCATATCCTTTTCAGACTGGATGATGAAAGAGCGTAACAGTCCGATCTTGTCGCTAATTTCGGATAACATTACGCTGAAATCAATATCCAGACCATCATCTTTCCGGCATCTTTTTATGGTCGAAAGCAGGCCGAGCAGCTCCGAAGACGAGAACGGCTTGTAGATACAGTCCGTAAAACCGGCATCAAGAAAGGCGTCTTTTTCCTTGTCGCCGCGTGCGGTCATGGCAATAACGGGTATCGTGCGTGAGTTGCCGATGTTCGAACTGCGCAGCAGGGACAACAGTTCGAAGCCGTTGGTGCCGGGCATCTGGATATCTGAGAGCAGCAGGTCATAGTCCTTGCAGCGCATGGAGCTGACCACCTCTTTGGCAGAGGAACATACCGTACAGGCCACGCCGTTGCGTTCCAGCATCTCCTTGATTACATCCCTCAACATGCTGTCGTCATCGATGACAAGCACATTATGGGGCAGATGTTCGGGACACGGCAGTATCCGGTTATCGCTCACTAAAGGCTCCTCCGTTTCCGGCAATGGAAGGGTTACACGGAATGTGCTTCCCCGGTCAACGGAACTTGTCACCTCGATTGACCCGTCAAGCAGGTTAACAAGTCCCTGCGTGATGGGCAACCCCAGTCCGTAACCGTCGGCATTGGACTGTGAGGTCAGACGCTCAAACGGCCGGAAGATGCGTGAGAGCGTTTCCTCTGTCATGCCGATGCCGGTATCTTTTACTTCCATGACCAGCTGTCCGCTGTGATAACTGACGTTGAAACTGATTGTACCTGACTCGGTAAACTTGACGGCATTGGTAAGCAGGTTGTCTATAATCTGCTCTATGCGGTCCGCGTCACCGTATAGCCTGACTTCCGTATCCCTGAAATCGCAGTCAAACCGGATGCCCTTGTTGTTGACCACGTGGGAGAATCCCGAAGCGGTACGCTCCAGAAGTTCGTGCAGGTTGAACGGTACATCGTTGCGGATTTCTTTTGCCTCGTTCAGGCGGTATACGTCCAGCAGGTTGTTGAGCAGGTGAACCACATGGCGGCAAACGATTCCGATATTGTCCAGGTAAATGTTCCGCCGCTTCCTTTCCCGTGTGTCCATCGCCAGTTCGGCGTTGCCGCTGATGATGTTCAACGGGGCGCGGATGTCATGGGAGATGGTCAGGATGATGTTCTTGCGCATTTCCAGCAGTGCGGCATTCTGTTCTATCGTCTCTTCCAGACGTTTCCTTGTCCTTGCCTTTTCACGTAAGTCCTTCTGGATAATCAGGTAGGAAATGGCGAGAAGCACGATGGCAAAGACTATCAGTCCCGTGATGATACGCGTAGAGCGATTGTAGGAGTCTTGAAGATGTCGGGATTTGGCTTCGAGGACACGATCCGTCTGATTGTTCATTGTGTTTATCAGGGTGCGCAACTTGCGGTTAAGTGCCTTGTTGTGACGGCATAGACTATCAGCGTAGGTGTCAATGGCTTCCTGCCGTTCTTCCTGCATGGATTGTAGTTCCTTGTTCAATGCTTGGAGTGTGGCAGAGGCGGAAGGCGTTACATGCACCGTCTCTTTCGCGCCGAAAAATCCGGCGACACCCTTTTTCTTGCGGGTCACGGTTTTGGTCTTGGCTTCTTCCGGCAACCGGGTAAGCAGCAGACCATCCGGGTTGTCCTGCTCACGGAACAGCAGCATGATTTGGTGTAAGTGTTCTTCCTTGTTTGCCAACAAATGGCGGAGCGTGTCTATTTGCGCACGGCTGACAAACTCCTCGCTGCCGCTCTGCATGGTTTGCAGCATGGTATCAACTCGCAGACGGAGCGAACGGTAGTCCTCGAAATCTTCCTTCTCCCAAGCAATGGCAGTTTCGCCACGCATGGCAAGGAGCGTGATATACCTGTGGGCGGTATTCACATCGTGCTGCACCCGGTGGATGTGTTTCATTTCGGATTCTATCCCGATCACCCGGTTCCGCTCATGCAGCAAAGTGGCGGCCATACTACCGATGATCGCCATCAAAAGGAAATATCCGACAAGTATCTTATGCTGTAACAACAATGACATTATGCCTGAAAACTATTTTGATAAACCATTTTTAATCAGCCATTCATCAAGCAATTCCGCCAATTTGTCATTATTCAAATCCTGCATCAGAAAATGCGTATTGCCGTAGATGCCGATTTTGGGCAGCTCTACCAAAGTCGCATTTCCTCCGTGCCTATTGACGGCTTCCACAAACTTGCGTGCCATTTGAAGGCGCACACGCCAGTTCTCATCACCGAGGTTCTCAGAGGGCGTTTCGGGAATATAGTCGCCGAAATAGAGGACGATGGGGATTTCCGTAAGCCGTTTGAACTGTTCCATTGAAACAGGAGTTCCTTCTACTCCTCCGGTCAGTCCGTCAATACGTTCCGGTACTTCGTCTTCGGGGAATACGAAGCCGCCCGGCTCATAGGACACTACCGCTTTGACCTCCGTATTCTGCATGGCAGACATCCATCCGGGAAAACCACCTGCCGAATGGGTTACAAGAATATGGTTGCCGATACGCTTTGCCAATGCACCGAGGGCGGGCACATCCTGTTTGTGGTCACTGATGTCGGGTGTCATTGCACGGAAGAACTGCGAAAGTGATACGGAATCTTTCGGGAATTGTACTCCTTCGTTATAGTTCGGCCAAATGCCGAGCCGCCATATATCGAACCAGAACATTTCATCGGCTACGGGCTTGATCGTTGCGGTTGCCGTTATCCTTCCTGCACGTCCCCGGCCGGGCAAGTCCATTACATAGCTGCTCCAGCCACGGCGCAGCATCAATGTGGAGAAGCCGTCCCTGCCATCGGGTGTCATTTGCCAACAAACGCCTGAGCCTCCATAACCATGCACATAGACCAGCGGAAGCAGCTTGCTGTCAGCAGGAATCTGATAATCCACGAAAGCATGGTCGGCACGATAGCTTTGTCCGGTTTCTTCCTGTTCCGCCCAGCCAACGAATTTACGGTTATCGTATGTTCCCAGTCGCTGAATGGTTGTGCCTCCTACCGAGAAGTGCCCTTGTTTGCGTATCGCAACAAGTTCTTGCGCTCCGGCTATTGCTGTAACCGACAGCAACAATGCCGATAAGATTATCTTCTTCATTTCTTTTCCGTCATTTGGTTTAACACTTTGCGAAGCGGCTCCGAACAACTCTTGCCGAGGTTCATCTCCACGATGTTCAGCAATGCCGATAGTTGTTCGGGAGTAACACCCAGATGCAGGCATATTGCGGCATGGCTTCCGAACATCGGCTCTACGCCACCCACTCCGGCAAGGATGGACACCGTGGCAAGTTCACGCTCCCGATAGGTCAGCAAGTCGCGCTCGAAGAGGTCGGCGAACAGGTGCTCTTTGAGGAATCGCTCGATGTCGGGGGCAAATACGGCATATCCTGCTTTCGGCGCATCGGCTGGTGCGCCCGATATTTCGGCAAGCACGTCACGGCCACGTTCATAGCGGCTTCTGTAGTCCGTAACGGCAGATGTCTCCCGACCGACCGTATCGTTTATACCGCCAGCCTTACGCTCGTCCACTACCTGCATGAAGGTTTGGATGGCACGCAGACTGCGTGGGAATCCGCAATAGGCGTAGGCGTGAATCAGCACTTCGTTAATCTCATTGATGGTCATGCCTGCCTCCAATGCTTGTACAAGGGCTGGTTTCAGGTGCTCCAAATCTCCTTTTCCCGTATAGGATGCCACGGCAACGACAGCCTGTTCCCTCGCGGTAAGCACCTTGTTTGCTTTGGCATAGCAGCTTTCGGCTTCACTTGTGGCTTCACGATATTGTTCATCGTTTACCGGAGAGAGCCACACAGCAGCATTGTCCTGCGGATTGGTTGTGATGGCGATGTGGGCAAACCAACTGTCCGGTGCTGCCCCGTGCCAATGCTCCACATCGGGAGCTATCTCCACGATGTCGCCCGGAAACAGACGGCGGGCAGGTTGTCCTTTCTCCTGATAGTAGCCGATACCTGCGGTGGCAATCAGGAGTTGTCCTGCCTTGTGCGAGTGCCAGCTGTTACGGCATCCCGGCTCGAAGGTGACGTTTGCCATCGGGACATTCAGTTCTTTCTTCTCACTCAAAGGTGCAAGCCATACTTCTCCGGTGAAATTGGGATTCGGGGAAAGTTTCTCGCCCAGCGGATAGGGCTGACGGAAGGTTTCTGCACTTTGTGCATATACTGCAACGGATGATATAGCCATCATAGTCGTGACAAATAAGTTCTTGATTTTCATATCTGCTGTTGTTAAATCATTCTATATTATTTGTGTCGTCATTCTTTGGAAAAAAGAACGGCAAGGCATTGTAACAAAATTCCCATACAGAATTAAAATCATGTTGTCCACCTTCTTTCTGATGATAAGAGAAATTCGTTTCATTGAAAGTTTCGGGTAATTCCATCATCGCCAATGCCTGATTATGTGTTTGATAGAATCGGGAATCACGAGTACCGACAGCATACCAAACATAGAAATTATCTTTATAATCAGAAGCATTGACAACTTCTGCCAGAAACTGCGCAGTGGCTTCCGGCTCATATTGCCCACCGAACATTTGAATATGCCAGTTATCCCCACTCATGGGAAGAAACCATTTTTGCAAATCGAAGCAATGCTCAAAAATATACCATGTGGTGATAGAGCCGAGCGAAAAACCACCGAAAGCCCGATGGTCACGTGAAGCCAATATACCGGCTTTGTCAAATGTTTCCGCATAGGTGGAATAGCGGCTTTCAACAGCGGGAATCAGTTCGTTAAGATACTCGTTATGAAAAGCAGCCACCTCTTCCGTCGATTCGCTCCAACCTTTGCTTCGGTTGTCTTTATCCCATGTAGGAGAAACAGCTATAAATGGCTTGCAATCTCCGTTTTGAATCATGTTATCGAACAGATTTTTCATTTGCGGCCAAGAAGCAAGACCAAAGTATTGTTCGGCTGTCCCCGTCCAGCCATGAATCAGGTAAATGATGTCATATTGTTGGTTGGCATCGTATCCGTATGGTAAATAGATATATGCAGGTTTCGTAGTGGGAGCCATTGAACCAGCATAATCTTTCGAAATATATCCTATCATTTCTACAGTTCCTTGTTGTCGGGCTGTTCTGAAATACTGTTCCGGTACAGCCTCTGTCATTTGTATGGTTGCCGCTTCGGGTGGTGTATCAGGATTTTCCGAAGGTGTTTCAGATTGTTCCATATCCGGCTTTATTTCTTCATTGGAACAAGCATGGCAAGCTAATGTTGAGAGACAAATGGCGAATGTAATGAATTGTATATTTTTCATATTGTACGAATTGTTATTTGTCACATTCTCATTTATTATTCTCCCAAAGTTCTTGTAAAGGCAAGCGTGGAGAGTTGCCATTTGCCGTTTTCCATCACATATACTTCCGTCACAATAAAGGGGAAACGCACTGCATTGCCACCGACTACCGAGTTCAGATGAATCCGGCTGTACACCGTTGCCGTACCTGCGGCAAATTTCACCTGTACGTCGTGTATTTCTGCTTTCTTGTACCAGATGCCTCCTGTACGGATGGTTTCCAACTCCTGCTGCTTGCCCCAATAGCCGCCCATGTGGACGAATTGCGAGTTCTCATGGAACAGTTCCGCCAACTTCTCCACGTTCTTCTCTGACATCCAGTCCCATTTGCTGTTAGACAAATCGACTATCGCCTGTTCTTCGGCTGTAAACACTTTCTGATTCTCCTGCGCATTTGCCCCGACCGCCAAAGTCAGCAACATGAATGCTGTAATGACCAATGATTTCATATCACTCTGATTGTTAATTGTTACTGTTGCAAAGGTAACGGCGTTGCAGAAAAGCGGCGATACAAAAAAATCGGTAAAAACTGCACTTTTTACCGATTTTCTCAAAGAGCACCCTATATTTTTATCAGTTCTGCTCGGAAGGAGAAATCATAGAGTTATTCTCAATCTCGGAAACAGGTAACTGGTAAAGAAATACACGGTCTTCCTGTTCTGCCCGAAGCTTGCCGGCCGAGAAATGGTTGTTGTTATCCGCTCCCCAAGTATCGTCCGTGCGGTCAACCAGAATATTCAGACGGCGGTTGTCGAGATATTCGATGCCTTCACCCCAAAATTCCACACGTTTCTGAAAATTGATTTCTTCTATGAGCGATGCCTTGTCTGTAAACGTGTAGTTATAGTCCGGCTGTCGTGTCTGCATGAATGAATTGAGCACAGATACCGCTTCCCCGGAGTTTTGATGTGCAAGAATCTCCGCCTTCATCAGATAGGCCTCTTCGGAACGCAAGTAGATATAATCACCCAATTCCCAACCGGCACCTCCGTTTCCAGAAAGGATGCTTTCACGCCCGGCTCCGATAAACTTGACAGACTGATATTCAACCTGCGCCGGAGTTTCCGTATCGCGCAACATAGTCATACGTATAGTGCCACCGTTACCATCCGGTACATCCGTTCCGGTCGTGCGGTCGCAACAGAACCATTGCAGGCGGATATCGTTGTCGGCAATCCGGTCTACAAGCGGTTTGAAAGCGGCTCTCCACACGCCTATACCGGCATATCCCTCTCCGTATGCGTCCATTTGGGAAAACCATGACTGATAGACAGTCGAATTGTCTGCTGTTATATCCGCACCGAATACAACATCCGGAAGCGTAATGTCACTGAAGCCTTGCAGAATCTGGCTTTCGCCTTGCAATATTTGGAAATTGTCTATAATCACCTGTGCGTACCTGAGTGCGTCATCCCATTGGTGGATAACCATATTTGCACGCGCCAAGTGCATGGCGACCACACATCCGTCCATGTCTGTCGGAGTGGAAGTATGCGTCATTCCCAGTTCCTCAAACAGGTCAAAAGCCGTGGTCAAATCGGTCAGTAACTGCTCATAAACCTTTGCTACAGTGCTGCGTGGCTGGTCACCTTCGGTATGTTCCGTAATGACAGGCACGCAAAGAGCTTGTGAAAAGTCATATTGGGCACCATGTCCCCACGGAGTATCATCAGCTCCGGTATAATAGGAGTGCTGATAGAGGTAGGTCAGCTGGAGATAGGCATATCCCCGGAAACCGAGGGCGATGGCACGGTAACGGCGCATCGTCGGGTCTTCATCTGCCGGATCTATCAGTTCAAGGATATGGTTTGCATTGGCTATGACCCGGTAATATTCACGCCAGCGGTTTTCCGTCGGATCATAGTTCTGCTGCCAGTAGTCAAGCAGATAGTGATAGAGACTCATTCCGAAACGACCGGTCATAATCATATCATTCCCCATGAGAGAAGTGAGATAGTCGAAACTTTTCTGTCCGAAATAATTATCCTGCAAATCCACATTCACATATTGCTGCATATCATTGTACATACCGGCTACGGCAGCAGAGAACACTTTTTCGGGATCGGACGAAGCGATTTCCTGACGCTGCCCTTCGGACATATAGGCCGTAAGGTCGGCATCATTGATGCAGGATGTGGTCAGGCTTGTGGCAATAAGTGCCGGAATTATGATTCTTATAGTTTTCATTGTAATCATTTCCATTAAAACGTTAGATTTATACCTCCGGAAATCACACGCAAAGGTGAATATCCTCCATAATCTCCATTGCCGCCGGACATTGCCACACGCGGATCAAATCCCTGACGCTCCGACCATAGGGCAAGGTTGTCGCCAGTCACGAACACACGTAGTCTTTCTACGCCAATCTTGTCCATCCACTTCTTCGGGAACGTATAACCGAGGGTGACATTCCTGATGCTGAAATAAGAAGCTCTGACCAAGTTCATATCGGACTGCTGCGTGAATGCGTTGGAGGCATTGTCTGCATTCCATATCGGCAGACGGCCTTCTCCGGTTTCAGGATTGAACGTATCCCACATATCGCGGTTGTGTCCGACATAAAAAGACGTACTCATACCGCTTAGATAGGCATAATCGTATGCCCAGCCGCCAATCTGGAAAGCGGTTGCGATGGAAAGGTCTATTCCTTTGTAGGAAAATGTCGTATTCAGTCCGCCGTTAAAATCAGGAAGTGCCGATTTTCCTATAAAATAACGTGTGGCATCAGCGTAGGTATTCGTGGTCGTGCGTCCGGTAATTTCTCCTGTCTCAGGATCTGTAACATCCGTGTACCACATGGCTTCGCCTCGTTCATTCATGCCGGCATACATATAGGTGTAATATTCATACCTGCTCCGACCCTCACGCAGGTTGAATGGTCCGGATGTGATACCGTCCGCACGGTTTTCTTCAGGCAGGGTCAGAATCTTGTTCTTGTAATGAGAACCGACGAGCGATACAGTCCAATGCAGGTCATCCGTGTTGAAAATATCCACATTCAGTTCAAACTCCACACCGGAATTCCTCATGGAACCGATATTCTCCCAGTTGTAGGGACGTCCGTCCGTAGAGAACGCCAGCGGGCGTTGGAAGAGCATGTCGTCGGTACGGCGTACAAAATACTCTACCGAACCGTAAACCCTGTTGAAAAACCGGAAATCAAGACCTACATCAACGGTCTTCTGCTTTTCCCATGTAAGGTCGGGATTGCCATAGAATATCGGCGCATATCCGAGGGATGTACCGTCCCATGTGATTTCATACTGGTCCTGATAAGGAGTATAGGCATAACTGTAACCGGGCAGGATATTCTAGTTTCCTTGCGTGCCGTATGAAGCACGTAACTTGAGGTCATTGAGCCAGGAACTCGTTGCCGCCATGAATTTTTCAGCGGAAAGACGCCATGCGGCACCGACAGACCAGAAATTGCCCCAACGGTCAAGGAAGCGGGATGTCCCGTCATGTCGGAATGCTGCGGACAGGTAATATCTGTTGCGGAAATCATAGTCAGCCATGGCGAAATAGCCCTCTATATTGTGGTTGTCTGTATAGCTGTCTATATACTGCATCTGCCCTCCGTTGTTCAACTCCGGATTCGTGGGGTTGAAGAAATTGGTCTTCTGCCCGGCCAAATAGCTGTACTTGTAGTTGTAATACTCGTGACCTATTTTGGCAGACAGGTTATGCCCCACCCGAAAGATATTGCTATAGGCAAGTATCTGATTAAAATTCGTGGTCGTGGTATTGAAACTGCCCTTCGTGCCGCGTCCACCGAACGATGCTCCGTCACCGATAGTCGGTGTATAGAACAGCGTTTCGCTGTCATTCGTGAAGTCATAGCTGTAATTTGCCGTGAAGGTGAAATGCTTCAGAAACTTAAACTCGATATATGAGCGTGATGTGAGGTTATTGTATTCCGCCCTACGTATATCCTCGTTAAGATTGGCTATGAGATTCTGGTTGGTCGCTGTGGGACGGGTTGTAGTGCCGTCTGTCTGACCTGTTCCGGCATCGTATATAGGGAGCCCGTTCTCATCATATTTGAGATTGCCTTCCGCATCGTATGCGTGTACGGGAAATATCGGTGCCCACGAGCGGGCCACATCAAAAGGATTGGCCGCAGCTCCGTTAGTCTCGTTGACTCCGTTCTGTTCGGTCTTGGAATAACCGATGTTGGTACCGACCTTCAGCCACGGCTTGAGTTGCGAATTGACATTCGCACGGGCGGTAAAGCGTTTATAGGAAGAACCGAGTATATAAGAGTCATTGTCAAGATAACCCATAGACACATAATAGTCCGTACGGTCGTTTCCTCCCGATGCCGATACGTTGTATTCCTGACGGAATGCGTTCCGGAACATGGCATCTGCAAAAGAATCATTGTAACGAAGGCGTGCGGACGGGTTCAGCTGCCCATCGGGATTCACCAGATATTCACCGTCAGGGATGATGAATGCGTTGTAGTTGCCGAGTTCTCCCAACAAGTTCTGACTTGCTCCAAGATTGGAATCTTCAATAGAGTTGCCTCCGGCCCATAAGGTATTGCGGATTCCATACCATGTAAGGCGATAGAATTCACCGGGATCGGTTACCATATCATAATCCTTGTAGGCTCTTTGGGTTATGCCCCATGTTCCGGAAAAGTTGATTGACAATTTGTCATTACGTCCGGTCTTGGTGGTTATCATTACTACACCTCCCGCAGCACGCGAACCGTAGAGCGAGTTGGAAACTGCATCTTTGGACACGGAAATCGAGGCTATGTCTGCCGGGTTTATGTCAGAGATTTTGCCGTTGAACGGGACACCATCCACAACTATAAGGGCATTGTTGCTTGCCGAAAGCGACCCGACACCTTGGCATCCTCTCCCGGCTATCCGGTAGAGCTGACAATCTGAAGACCTGCAACAGTGCCTTCCAGTGCATTGGAAACTGAGGCAGCTTGTGAATTGCCGATGATTTCAGGTTTTACCGAGCTTACCGAACCCACAAGATCCTGTTTGCGTTTTTTGCCATAAGCTACTACCGTCACCTCTCCGAGTTGGGTTGCATCCTCCTCGACAGTAACGGAAATATCTGTCTTTCCGCCCAAAGGAATACGCTGCTGCTTATATCCGATATAGGAAATGATGATTGTTCCGTCTAAAGGTGCGGAGATGGAAAATTTACCGTCAAGATCCGTAACGACACCTATCGTGGTCCCGTCCAGCAGGACGGAAGCACCGATAATCGGTTCGCCGTTTATGTCGGTAACCGTACCGGACACTGTCCGGTTTTGAGCCAGAGCATAAGAGCTCAAGCCAAGCACTACAATTAGTGCCAGTGCAATTTTTCGTACCATACTTGTCTATCTGTTAAATTAAACGCTACTCCGGCCGATCGCATCCGGAATATGATGATGCAAATGTAGAAAGCAATAGGAAAAAGGCAGATACAAAAAAATCGGTAAAAACTGCACATTTTACCGATTCTAATAGACTGTATAAGGTAGGATTGCTATTCCCTGTAATCCGATGGCTTCACCCCAAGATTCTGCTGCACATAGCGGCTGAAATAGGCAGGCGACGAAAAACCGAACATATCGGAAATCTGAACGAAAGTCAAGGACTTATTGCGGAGCAAGCGGGTAATGTCGAGTATCGTATAACGGTTGATCCAGTAGTTGGCGGCATATCCGCTTACTTTTTTAGAAACCTCCGACAAATATTTTGATGTAACACACAAGCAATCGGCATAATAGGTTACTTCCCGATGTTCTCGGTATGCACCCTCCTCCAACATTTTCAGAAAACGGTTCATGATGGAAGCGTTCTGTGTTGAGATGTCGCTCTCACCATAAATGCGTGCATGGAAATCGAAAAAATCAAGAATGGCTGTCTGCATGGCATTTATCAGCACCTCGCGGTAAAAGCGATGCCCTGTATCTTGAATACGGAGTTCCAGCAAGTTGAAATCGCGACGGCATACAATTTGCTGTTCTGGTGTCAAGTGCATGACGGGATTGAGAAAAAGCGCCAAAGAGCCTTTCATCCCGTAGTTGCTTTGCGGTGTACACAACTCGATAAAACCGGGCTTCGCATAGATTATTTTACACTGAAAGTCATCCGATGGTTGTATATTTTCTATCATTTTTCTCTTGCGGACGATAGACAAGTCCCCGGCATGTAACTCGAAATCCCGTTCGTTGAAACGATAACGGCACGTTCCTTTCAAACAAAGTAAATGAGCCAGGTACTCCTCTTCGGAATCTGTACTCACAATGCCGAGCCTGTCGGCAACGATTATATCTTTCTGATATTCCATGCCATATCTCTTTTAATTCCTTAATGCAAAAATAATCATAAATGCGAAATAAACTTGCAATCGTACCAATAACGACTGCAAGTTTTACCGTTTTTAACAATATTGCCAACGGGTTATCGTATGATATGAATCGTTCGCAACCAGTTTTCCACACCTCCCGTATTCCTTCCGGTCGTTCCGAATCCTTGCAGATGCTTGGAGTCCGGAGTCAGCTCCACTATTTTGGCAAGGGTTTCCTCCCGATAGGTCGAAGCATAGGTGCAGAACGGCACAATAATTTTGTCCGAAAAATCATATTCCGAACTTTCGAGGAACGACCATATAGCCATCGGTGCGGTATGCCACCAGACAGGACAGCCTACGAAAATCACATCGTAATCGTCGAGATTTTCCACCGTACCGTTCAATTCGGGACGGACACCGTTATCCAGTTCTTCACGAGCCACCTCCGTACACTCGTTGTAATCCGTCGGATAGGGATTGACTGTTTCTATACGGAATATATTTGCACCGGTAGCGTCGGCTATAGTTTGGGCAAGGTGTTGGGTATTGCCGCCCCAACTGAAATAGGCAACGAGTATCTTGCGGTTTGCGTCATATTCGATGGTGTCATGTTCGTACAATGGCGTGTCCGAATCTTTCGAGCAAGCCGCCAATGACAGCACGATTGCCGACAGACAAAGTAGAATCAATGATATGCGTTTCATATACACTTCGTTTTTATTCCGTTATTCTGTCATACCGATTTCCTGCAACCAGTTCAGGATGCCGTTCCTTGAAGTCGCCGTATTGTTTCGTGAAATACTGTAACCATCGACCATCGTGGCATCGGGGACTAATCCTCTGATGTCCTCCAAAGTTCCCGACCATCCGCTTCCGCCGTGCGTGGAGAAAGGAATGACCGTCTTCCCGTTGCAGTCGAACTTGTCGAAGAAAGAATACATTGCCATCGGCATCTGATACCACCAGATCGGATAACCTACGAAGACCACATCATAATCATCGAAATCGTCTATCTCCGTAGCAAGTGCAGGGTGAATATCATTTTGGCGTTCATTATCCGCCTGATCTGCCAAATCATCGAAGTTGCCGGGATAAGGCTGTGCCGTCTGTATGCGTACCATATCACCCCCGGTCGCTTCGCCAATTACGGTAGCCACATACTGAACGCTGCCGTAGAGATCACCGTCCACAATGACACGGCTTGCCGAGGTTACGGCATCAACCCCGTCCGGAAGCGGCTCGGAAAAATAGGCGACAAGAATCTTATGATTCGTTCCCGGCACAACCTCCTCAATGTCCGTATTGCCGCCATCATTATTCGGCTCATCATCCGAACAGGCAGCTACAAAGCAGGCTGTAACAGACAATAAGACCATTGCATAAAATATCTTTTTCATACTCTGCTGTCTTTAATTATTTCAACATCTTAATTTCTTTCAACCATTCCTCGACACCTTTCGTTTTCTTGCTTACTGCACCGAATCCTTTCAGATGTTCGGCAGCCGGTGTCAGCTCTACAATCCGCGCCAAGGTTTCGTCCCGATAAGTCGAAGCGTAAGTACAGAACGGTATTACCGTTTTACCTTTGAAGTCATAGCCCTCCGTAAAGGTGTTGATAATCATCGGAGCTGTCCACCACCATACGGGACAGCCAATGAATATCGTATCATATTGCTCCCAATCTTCGACTTTCTTTTTGATGGCGGGGCGGGCATCGGCTTCTTTTTCGGCCTTTGCGACCTCGGTGCAAGGCGTGTACTCGGTGGGATAAGGCTTCTCCGGCTCGATACGGAAAAGCGTACCGCCCGTGAGTGCGGCTATATGTTCCGCCACATGCTGCGTATTGCCTCCCCAGCTGAAGTAGGCAATAAGAATTTTTTTTGCCGGTTGTTCATTGGCCGGAGCGTTTTGTGCATTTGCGCCTGCGCTGAATAGCAAGACGGCAAGCAAGGCTATAAGTTTTGTTTTCATATCTTCTGTTGTTTAATTGTTGGACATTATTTCGGTCATCCAGCGGTCGAAACTGATCATCCATTCTTCGTGGGTGTATCCGAATCCGTGCGGCATACCTTCGTATTCGTGTTCTTCTACTTCGACACCCGCTTCATGCACGGCGTTGGCACATGCTTGGAACTGACGATAAAACGGGTCGCGTGTACCGTAAGCAAAGAACGTAGGCGGAATCTTGGATGCACGGAACTTCTCTACATCGGTCGATGCAACACTCAACCGGCCATAAAAGGCGTAGATCATGCCGATGGTACAGACATTGGCAGATACCTCGTCAAGTGCATCGGGGCGATAGTCGGAAGCGAGTGCCGTACCGTTTACCAATTCATCGAAATTGAGAGCTTCATCGCCACAAAGAATACCTCCGGCAGAGAACCCCACGGAGGCTATGTCGTTCGGATTTATCCCGTAATCGGATGCGTGCCGGCGGACAAAACGGATAGCACGAGCCAAATCGAGGCTTCCTTCCTCCATCGTATAGGGGCGTACACGGTAGTTTACAACAAAAGCCTGATAACCGTGACGGGCAAACCATTGTGCGACCGGCGTACCTTCCATCCGGTCGCTGCGGAACTGAAACGCACCGCCTGCGCATACGAGGACAGCACCCTTTACCGTCGTGCCTTCCGCAACCGGAAAATAATTCATATAAGGGCGGAACGAGGGCGAGTCTTGATAAGAGCCTTGACTGCCCGTGTAGTTCGTAATCTTCGCCATATTTCCTTCCGGCCACAGATAAATGGTCGGAGCCAACGGATTCTGCTCTTCATCCCCGCCGACAGGAGGCGTATCGTCATCCGAACCGGCAAGCGTCGTAAATTGGCGGGACTGACCGTAAACCGTTCCGGCGGAAGTCGTGGCATAAGCCCGGACAAAATAGGTCGTATTTGCCGAAAGCCCTGTTGCATAGCAGGCAAATGAATTTGCATCCCCGGCTCCTACATTGTGGTTGTCGGAAACGGTCGGATTGTCGGTTGTCGCCCAACAGATGCCGAACTCCTTTACCGCTTGCGTTTCGCCGATAATGCGACCGCCGGATATGGCATTTTCAGAGGTTATTGCCGTCACTTCGGCTGTCTCGACACGAATGGCACTATCGGGCATGGGGTTGTCCGAGCGTTCGTCACATCCTGTTGCTGTGGTAACTGTGAACAGCGACAAGACTGAATAGAGAAATATGTTCCTTTTCATAATCAAATCCTTTTACCGAGGTTATACGCTTCCTCCTCATACTGGCTGCCCTTGACAGCCCCCTTGCGTCCCATGCCGATGGCTTTTACCATTCCGCGTTCCGTAGGATTGGGTAGGCACATGACAAAACCACGGAAGGCATTGACAGCCCAATCCGCCGTGCTTTCTTCCGGGTCGGCGCAAGCGGTGAGGTAGAAGAACTCCTTGTCCTTCATCTCGCGGTAACGGCCGAAAGTCCGGTCGATAAAAGTTTTGAGCTGCCCCGTGATGTTCATGTAATAGACCGGGCTTGCCAATACGATAACATCTGCCCGTACCATCTTATCGACCAGCATCGGCACATCGTCCTCCGCTTCACCGGCACGGTCGCCCACACGCTGCTCGTCCGCTTCAGAGAAGCAGTCGATGCGGTAGTCGGCAAGGAAGATTTTCTCCACACGTCCGCCTGCCTCTTCTGCTCCACGGGCGAAGGCATCGCAAAGCAAGTCAGTATTACCGCCTTTGCGTGGGCTGCCGGAAATAATCAGCACGCTCTTGTTCGCTTTCTCTATATGCGATGTCTCCGAAAAATTGATGTGGTATCGCTCCGCACCCTTATCGCCCTGCTTGCCTGTGCAAGCGGTCAAAGCCCCCATGAGGAGGCTTACGACCATATAGATGAGCATCCGTTTCATTACACCGCGTCCGCTTAAAGGTTATTCCCGAAAAACTCCGTTAGCTTCTTCACCGCGCTGTCCACATATTCCGGCACATAGTAAGTTTTGATATGCGTTGCACCGGGGATGAGAAACAGTTCCTTCTGCTGCGTACCCGTCGCCTGGCTATAACACTGCTCGGTCATGTAGAACGTGTCGGCAATGCTTCCGGCAATCATCAGGAGCGGCTGGTTGATAAGGTACATCCCCTCGCTGGCATCAAAAGCCATCAAATCCACAAGGCTGCTCTTGGTGTAGCGGAAAGTGGAGTTTGGGTGTGCGTGGCTTTGGAGATAATAGCCGTAGCCGTCACGGTAGAGATCGAAGGGCAATTTGGCAGCTTGTTCCGGTGTCACGCCACTCATGTCGCCCACGTATTCCGGTTCCGCTCCCTCGGCTTCGCACTGACGGGCGACACAGGCATCGGAGAGGCGTTGCTGCACGTCGTTGATTTGCGAATCGAGGAAACCGTTGCGGCGCACCAGTCCGGTGTTGAACATACTGAGCGTGGCGACTGCTTTGAAACGCTTGTCGGTCTGCGCGGCTTTCAGCGTGTAGCCGCCACCGCCACAGATGCCGAGGATGCCGATGCGCCCTGCGTCTACACCCGGATATTGTGCCAAGATGTCGGCAGCACGGTGAATGTCTTCGATGCGGTGGGCGGGCTTGTCCGTGTTGCGCGGTTCTCCCTCGCTCGCTCCTTGATAAGCGGCATCGAAAGCGAGGCAGATGTACCCCGCCTCCGCCATGCGCTGGCTGTAAAGTCCTGCCACCTGTTCCTTTACCCCGCCGTTGGGGTGCGCCACGACCAGAGCCGGATAGCTTTTCGCCACGTCATAGCCCGCAGGCAGATAGACGTTGGCGGAGATTTTCAGTCCGTGCAGCCTGTAAGTGATGGGCTGTATGTTTACTGCGCCTACTTTGTTTTCAGTCAGGGCATCAGCATAGACCAAGCCCCACGGATTACCGTTGTGGCTCTTGAAACTTGACATATCTGCCACGGAAAATGCTTTGTTCTCTTTCATTGTTTCCTGTGCATTTAGTGTATTGCATACAGCCATTGTCGCACACAATACGGTTGTGATTATCTTTTTCATCTTTACTTATTTATTGTTCTACGAATAACATTGCAAAGGTAGAACGGAGTCTGTTTCTGCCTTTTACAATATTTACGGTAAGAAGTTCAATTTTTACGGGAAATGTATTTCTCCCAAAACCTGACGGCATCCTTTTCCCAGCCTTCGGCTGTCGTTCCGATACCCAATCCGAAGCCGTGACGCAAATCAGGAAGCAGATGAAACTCGGCATCTATTCCCAACGCCTGAAGATTCTCTACCCGTCGGCGCATGGTCGCAGGGTTGGCGATGGCATCGTCCTCACCGATAATGACGTATGTAGGCGGATCGTTCTGCGTGTATTCCGAATGTCCCGTATATCCCATGATGACGGCAGCCGGACGCTCGTGCGTTGCATCGATGAATCCTTGTGTGGAGTAAGAGCCGAGATAGGCGGCCATTCTTGCTCCGGCAGAGCCGCCCCATAGCGAGTAGTCCTCGGTCGATACCTGTAATTCCTCCGCATGGCGCATGATGAAGTTGATGGCTTGCGCAAGGTCTTCGCACGCCACTTGTGCGCCCCCTGTCCGGTATTGGATGGAAAAGGCATTGTAGCCCATCCTGCTCAATGCGATGGCAAGCGGAAATCCCTCGTGGATAGCCCCGACGTATGAAAATCCACCACCGGGACAGACGATGGCGAACGGTCTGCCCGGCTCGCCACGGAAAAAGAACAGTCCTGTATTGTTCTTGCGTGAATCCGCCTGCTTGTCCGCGTCGGAATAAATGTCGTAAAAAAGACGGTTGCCTTCATGCACATAGTCAATCATCGTATTTATGGTTTCCACGGCTCGCTCGCCCGTCACATAATTGTGGTACGGAAGCAGGCTTGCCACATTCGTAAGCGGCATATCGTCGTCATACCTCCGTTCGGCAGGCAAAATGAATTGTCCGAACCCGGCAAATGCTTCATGCTCCACCACATCCTTCACTGTATTTGAAACAGTCAGATGTCCGTAAGTATTCATATTTTCGTCTTGTCCGTTCGGGAAGAAAAACGGCAGCGCATTGTAGAGGTATTCCGCCATTGGTCGGAACTCATGCCGTGCGCCGTCCTTTTCGTGGAAAGTGAGGCAGGATAGCGGAAACACGTCCGTAAGCTGTGCCATCGCCTCGATTTGTATCAATGTTTCCCGATAGGCGGAATCATTTGTTCCGCTTGCTGCCCAAATGTAGAAGCCTGTGCCTGCGTAGGGTGATTGACGGATAATGCCTGCGAGATACTCCGCAGTTTCCATCGGGCGGTTCATTCCGGCAAATTCTCCCAAAACCCAACTGTCGGCACTTACCGGCATGAAGTATTTGAAAAAGTCAAGCGTATGTTCCAGAGCGTACCACGTCGTGACGGCTCCCATTGAGAAGCCGCCGATGGCACGATGCTCACGGGAAGCCTCCAAGCCTGCGGCATCCGTACTCTCGGCATATGTGCGGTAGCGGCTTTCGACAATGGGGATAAGGTCGTTTACCAGTTCCTGTGGCAGTGCTTCGCAATAGGGGTCGGCATCCACGTAATTGGGTGTCGGATCTCCGTAGTTATAACTCGGTGATACGACAATGGTCGGCGCCATGTCCCCGTTTGCCGTCATGTGGTCGAGCAGTTTACGGAGCAGACTGTCCTCGTCTTGGAAGAAAGAGATTGCCGTGCCGTAATGCCCGTGGACGAAATAGAGCACATTGTAGCGTTGGTCGGTATTTTCATCGTAACCGTAAGGCAAATAGACATAAGCCGTATTTGTGCGTGCTACCCCAGTGCCTTCGGCATAGTCGCGCGTTTCGTAGTCGATACGCACCACTTCGCCACGCTGTTCCGCTTCCTGTTCATAAATGGCAGGAACGGGGTTGGTCTTGCTTATCAGCTCGGTATATTCCTGCGGACGGTCGGGAGTTTCAGGTTTTTCCTGTTCCTGATCCGGTGGCAGAAGCGGTCTGTTTTCTTCGATGTCCGAGCAGGAAGTGAGGCACAGACAGCAAAGGAGTGTATATAACATCATCTTTTTCATTTGCGGTGGTCTTTATGAAATTTATATCGCATCCACATCACGCCATGCTCACGCTGCGAAGCGGAGAGCAGTTGCAAGCGTTGCCCTTTCGCCGGATGTTCTGTCCTTCCACCTATATATTCGAAGATGGAGGACACGCCGGACAGGCCGTCAATGCCGGGATAGACAACCAGACTTAATTCGTCTATCAGCCTTTCGGCAAGCAGCGCACCATTCAGTATGCCTCCGCCCTGTACTGATATGGAACGGATACCGAAGTCATGTCCTACCGCTTCAAGCCCTTCGCGCAGACGGGTCGCATCGCTGACTATGACGTAAGAGATACGCAATTCGCGCAGATGGGCAAGGTATTCTTCTGTCACGTTCCTGCCCACGATGACGAGGATGTTGTCGCCTCTCACTGTGGAGGAGGTTAAGTAGAGGTCGCCCTCCGGGTCGCTGACGATAAACATACGTGCCGAACGGCGTTCGCCGACAAACAGGGTCGGCGTGTCGGGGCTGATGCCGTGCCCCTTGATGCCGAACTTATAAGGGAACAGGTCGCGGAGGGTGTTCTTTCCGAACATCCACGCATCCGTATCCAGTTCCTTACCGATGGTAGAATATACCTTTAACAGTTCTCCGTGTTCCGCCTTGTAGGGAGCAGTCCAACGGATGTCTATTAACCGTCCGTCAACGGAACTCATTATATGACATATTATTTTCGGTTTCATACATTACTTCTTTATGGGTGAGCCTCCGAACACTTCGCTCATCGACATCGTGTCAAGAGCTGTATCTATTTCCTTTACCTCCTCGTCGGTCAGGTGAATATCCGCTGCACCGATGTTCTCTTTCAGTCGGAACAAGTGGCGCGTGCCGGGTATGGGGATGACGGGCGGACGCTTGTTCATCATCCACGCAAGGGAGATTTGCGAGGCGGTGGCCCGGTGTTCCTCTGCCAAGCGTTCGAGGAGGGCGAACAGCGCACGGTTCTTCTCGAAACTGTCCGGGCGGTATTGCGGCATGGAAGCGCGGTAGTCGGTATCAGGGTCGAACGGTGTGTTGGCTGTGTAGCGGTTAGTCAGCAAGCCGTTGGCAAGCGGCGAGTGTGCCACGAAGCCAATGCCGAGTTCCCGGCATACCGACAGCAGAGGCTCATGCCAGCGTGCCATCATGGAAAACCGGTTTTGTATCGCTGTCACGGGGCAGATGCGGTGGGCACGGCGCAGGTATTTCTCAGTCGTTTCCGAAATGCCCCAATGCAGGATTTTACCCTCACGGATGAGGTCTGCCATCACTTCCGCCACCGTTTCCGGCTCAACAGAAGGGTCGATACGGTGCTGGTAGTAGAGGTTGATATGGTCGGTGCGCAGGCGGCGCAATGATCCTTCCACAGCACGACGGATGACCGTAGGGCGTGCATCGGGAATGAGCGCGTGGGGTCCTGTGGCTTCGGGCGCATCGAACGTCAGCCCGAATTTCGTGGCGAGGACGATGCGATTGCGGTAAGGGCGCAGGGCTTCGCCGAGGAGTTCCTCGTTGTGATGCGGACGGTCGGCCGTGCCATAGACCTCGGCGGTATCGAAAAAGGTGTAGCCCATCTCCACGGCATCAGCGAGGAGTTCCGTCATTTCACGCTTGTCGGCGGGCGCACCGTAGGCGTGGCTCATGCCCATGCAGCCCAGCCCGACGGCGGAGACGCGCAGGCCGCTTAGTCCTAATGTTCTGTAATACATTTTTTCTTTCCTCCTTTTTACTTTCTTTCTTAATTATCGGATTAACGAGTTTATGATATCAAAGACTTCCTCTTTGCTCAATTCCGTATGACATGGAATGGCATCGACTTGTTCGCGGGTAATTTTTCCGTCATAATACATTTCCACTCCGAGACCTTCAAACAGTTCTACCAATTTTCGGGATGATTCTTCGATGGATGAATCGAAGCCGAATGCGTCATGATAGAATTTTCTGATGTCGTCCGCATGATGCTTGCCCATAGCTTGAAGGAATCTCGGAAAGACGGATGTCAGGCTCCTGCGATAAGAACTGCCGAATAACTTTTCCGGCAGGAACTCCAATTCGTAGATTTCGTAAGCGAACGGTTCCTCTTTCCCGATTCCCAGCCGGGATGAAGTGGAAAGCGAGGCGCCCATCATGATGATACCCCTCGCATCGAGGTCATCCGGATTTTTCTGCAAGGTCCGTGTCGCTTCGAACACATTCCGGATATAGGAAATCCCCGCATCGTAGGACATCCTATTTCTGTCACCGAGAATGCCGGCAGACAGTTGAACCAACGTGACAAGTCCCGTATAGGTCGTCATTTCCCGGTCCAAGGTCAGCGAATATTTGGGACAAAGAATCGCGTAGTCGGCGGCGATGCCGTAGGCCGTTCCGAAATCTCCGATCCTCGAATCGACGGACACCGCACCCAGCCCGTTCTCGGAACCGCTGGACGGATAGGTAGGAATCAGCGCAAGCGGAAGACATTCCAGTCCGTATGGATTTTTCCCTTTCACGTAATTCCATAGGTCAGATTCGTGATAAAAGCCGAACGCTATTAACTTTGCGCTATCCATCACGCTGGCTCCGCCGGCACCGATAATCATCGTTATACCGTTCTCTTTGGCAATTCGGATGCCCTCCTGTATTTTGGCGAACTCGCGCGAGGAATCTCCGTATTCCGCCAAAGGAATACCATTGTCGGTCAAGGTCTGCACGATGTCATCATGGCAGCCGTTTCGTTTTACGGAGCCGCCGCCGTAAACGAACATGACCTTGTGCCCTTTGGTTATTTCGACGACGGCTGTCCGTATGTCATTACGAAACAATAGTTTCGTGTCGTTTCTGAAAATAAAATCTTTCATTTGTTCAATTCTTCAGTAGTTTATTAATACATGCCCATCCGCCGAATACCTGTAAAAGCATTCCCGGAACGCCGATGCGGAAGTCCTGCACCGCCAGATAGAAATCGCTTTTCAGTGCCCATTCTCCGAGCGTTCCGACAATTTGATAGGCCAGTACGACGGAAAGCAGTATCCACACGGTCACTTTTCTAAAACGTGCTGCCGCCAATCCTGCGAAAAGAGCGAGCAGGATGGATTTCAGCAGGATAGACGGAAGTGATGCCAACATAGGCATACCGAACAGGAGCGAATTGACTGTCGGAGACAAGACGGCTGTCAGCAGTCCTACCTTCCATCCGTACTTGTATGCCCCGACAAGCGTAAAGAAATAAATCGGCAGCCAAGTTATTCCCCCTTGCGGTATGAGATGAAAAATTTGAGGCAATGCGATATTGCCCAATACGAATAACGAGACTACCAGATAGGTCTTGGCATCGTTATATGCCAGTGAGTATAATTTTACGGTTGTTTCCATGATGCTTCTTATATGATTCTTTTTGAAGTTGGTATTTTTGTAACGAACTCTCTGATAAGCGGAAGGCATTGGGCGGCAGTCACACAATCCTTGCACAAAGTCTCTACCGGACAGAGGTCGTCTCTTTTGCGGTTGATGATATAAGGGACTTTCTCGGCGAAACGGAGCGATATGCCGGAATCTTCAAGCAGTCCGAGGGCGGACGTACTGATGACACCGGCGAAAAGTTCCCGGACGCCGCCCAGTATTAGCAACGCGGCCGCCCCTTTGCCGACCACTTTGTCCGCCACGGACGCACCTCGAAGCCAATCGGGATGTTCCGTCAGGATACCATACAAGTCGGATATGCCTCGACCGTCGAATGTGCGGATTCTATCACCGGCTACCACCAAAGAATGGTTGCCGTCTTGCAGTATCCGAACCAATTCGTCCATCATCATCCGATTTCCTGTTTCAGCCGTTCCACGTATGCGTCTATCCGGTGCAGTTCCTTCGGGATATCGATACGCTGCGGACAGTGAACGCTGCACTGGTTGCAGCCGATACAATGGCTCGCCTGACGCAATTTCGGGACACTGTGGTCATATCCCACGAGAAAGGCCCGGCGTGCTTTCCTGTAATTCTCCTCCTGCATGCTTTCCGGGATGTTTCCCTCATTCAGACATTTATTGTAATGGAGCAGAATGGCCGGAATGTCCAGACCATACGGGCAGGGCATACAATATTTGCAGTCGTTGCAGGGAATCGTCTCGAACTGCATCATCCGTGTAGCCGTCTCTTGCAGGAACTTGAAATCGTCCTCCGTCAGCGGCTTCAAGGGAGCGTAGGTGCGCAGGTTGTCCTGCAAATGCTCCATACGGGTCATGCCGCTCAACACGGTATGCACGCCCGGCAGGCTACCGGCAAAACGGAACGCCCACGAAGCCACGCTCATCTCCGGCTCGCGCTGCTTGAGGCGGGCTACAATAGTGCTCGGCACGTTGGATAGCCGACCACCTAACAACGGTTCCATGATGACAGCCGGAATACCGCGCTTTTCCAGTTCGCCATACAGGTATTCGGCATCTGTATTCCGAGGATTGATCTGCTTGGCGTACTTCCAGTCCAGATAATTCAACTGGATCTGCACGAAGTCCCACTTGTATTCATCGTGCCGGGAGAGCAGATAATCGAATACCCCGACATCTCCGTGATACGAAAAACCGAGATTGCGGATACGTCCCGCCTTGCGCTCCTCCAGCAGAAAGTCGAGGATACCGTTGTTCATGTAGCGGTTTTCAAACTCCTCCATGCCGCCACCCATCCCTACGCCGTGCAGAAGCAGATAGTCTATATAATCCACCTGCAACTCTTTGAGCGAATTGCGGTACATGGCGATGGAGGCTTCCCAGCTCCACGTGGCCGGGGAGAAATTGGACAGCTTGGTGGCGATGAAATACTTGTCGCGCGGATGACGGTTCAGTGCAATACCAGTAGCGTGTTCCGACCTACCCCGGCAATAGGCGGGCGACGTGTCGAAATAGTTCACTCCGTGGGCGATGGCATAGTCCACCAGCTCGTTTACCATCTCCTGGTCTATCTCCTCATTCCCTTCGCGGGCACTACGGCCGCCGACAGAGGGCAGACGCATCATGCCGAACCCCAGCAACGACACCTTGTCGCCCGATGTCGGATTCGTCCGGTAAGTCATCCGATCCGTAGGGATTTCTCCGGCTGCTGCCGTCGATGTCCCGTCTTTCCCGCCACCCACGCACGCCGACAGTCCGGTCGTGGCCACTCCGGCGGCTCCTATGGTTTTCAGAAAATCCCTGCGGGACAGGACTTTCTTCTTGTTATCTTGATTGCTCATATTCTTCCTGCTTATAAAGTTTTACATCACGCTGTGCATCGTGTGTCCCTCCACATAGATGGCACTGAACGGACGTGCCGGACACAGATTTTCGCATGCGCCGCACCCGATGCACCGTTCGGCATTCACAACGGGGATTCTGACCGAGTTCACATCGTCACTGTCGGACGGAACCATCAGTATTGCGCCCGAAGGGCAATGACGGGCACAGTTGCCGCACTCCACACCGTCGGTCAGCGGAATGCAATTCTTCCTGATCCATACGGCATGACCGATACGGGTGGATGATTTCTCTTCGATTGCTATCGGCCGGATAGCCCCTGCGGGACATACGTCGGAGCAGCGCGTACACTCCGGACGGCAATATCCCCGTTCGTAGGACACTTCGGGCTGCATCAGCCTTGCCGGTTCGGTTGAAGGTCGGAGTACGTTGTTGGGACAGGCCGACACGCAAAGCTGGCAGGCCGTACAATGCCGGGCAAAATGGCGTGCGCTCCATGCACCCGGCGGTACAATCGGTGTGGCACGTACCGGTATCTTTTTGTCCTCGATGACCGCCAGTCCGCCGTCCACTTTCTTTTCCTGCGCTTTTACCACAGATGTGGCGGCAAGCACGGCTGTTGCCGAAAGGAAACTGCGGCGGGCGGTGTCTATCTGTTCGGAAGTTACAGTTTGTGCCGGTTTGTCGGTTGCCGTCTTATTCGTTTTCTTCCAGCGGTATTCCAACCGAAGCGCATCGTGTTTGCAGGTGTCTATACAATCCATGCACGCTACGCAACGGCTGTAATCGATGCGATGGTTCTTGTAGTCGATGCAGGCAGCCTTGCATCCACGGGAACACAAACTGCAATTCTTGCATTTCTCCGCATCGATCACTGGACGGAACAGCGAGAAACGGGAGAAAAATCCCAGTACCGTTCCCACCGGACAAATTGTGTTGCAGTAAGTACGTCCGTTCCGCCATGCAAGAGTAATCAACACGACGAACGTAACGGCGGCAATAAGGAATGTAGGCAGACTTTTCAGCCAGACCTCCGTTTCATAAAAGGCATAGCTGTCCGCACGCTCGGCAAAGTAGGCAAGCAGGTTGTTTCCCCACCGGTACACCGGAGCAAACAGGTTGGTGGCGATACGCCCGTAGGAGCTGTAAGGAGCCAGCAAGGCCACGAACGAACCGACACCGGCTATCAATGCAATGACGAACAGTCCTAATACCCCGTAACGCAGCCACTTGACTTCCGGAGAATAGGAAAAACGGTACTTTTTCTTTTTGCGCCGTCCGCTTATCCACGACACAATGTCCTGCATCACGCCCAACGGACAGATGACCGAGCAATAGACACGACCCGCAAGCAGCGTCAATAGCACCAGCAGAGCGACAACGCCTGCATTTACCGCAAGCAATGCAGGTAGGAACTGTACTTTTGCCGTCCAGCCCAGCCACGCATGAATCGTTCCCGTAAAATCGAGGAACAAAGCCGTGACTGCCACAAAGAACAGCACGGCAAGCGTCAATCTTATTTTTCTCAACATATCGTCTTCGCTTTATCGGATGGGTTACAACTTCTGATTGTTTGCCAGCTTCAGATCCATCAGCGAGATGTGCTCGTTGCGGTAACGGGCATTCGGGTTCACCTCCGTTCCATCGGGGAAAGAGCCGTCTTCCGACTTGCGGAACTGTATCGCTTTCTGCGGGCAGTTCTGTATGCAGGCGAAACAGAACTCGCAGTCGCCGGACATCTTCACGCCCCTCGATGTCAGTTCGTAGTTGCCGCGCGGACACACGTAAGTACAGATACCGCAGTCGATACAGGCGTCTGTCACGGTAAAACACTTCTCGCTTTTCATCAAAAAGCCCACCTCCGGGTCGAGTTTCGTCCACTGCATGAATCCCCGGTGCATCCGGCGTTCCTCTTCCGTCACCGGTTCGTACCAACGCCGATGCACATTGATGTCAGCCGTTATTTTCTGCAAATTCTCCGGGATATGCTTGTCCATCTTGATTTGCTCGTTCATATCGAAATTGGGCAGCCAGTTATCCACCATGACGATGGTGTTGATGTAATCGAACGCATTTCCCGCTTTTCGGGATATGCCGTCCCAAATCTCCACCGCATCGCATTTTCTCGCACCGTATGTAAGTACGGCAAACTTGTATCCGGCTTTCAGCTTCGCTTTTTGGATGAACTGCCGGACCATATAGGGTGGCATGTGCCCATAGATAGGATAGACGATGCCGATTTCGTCTGCCTCGAAGTCATACTTTCCACGTTTCACCATCTGCGGAATGCTCAACAGTTCCGTATGCTCTTCGGCCAGTTGGCGGGCGATATGGAGGCTGTTGCCCGTTCCGGTGAAATAAAAGATAATGCGTTTGTTCTTTTTTCCCTCGCAGGATGCCAGTGAGATCAAGCCCGAAGAAGCGACCGCTCCGCTAATTACGGCAGCTCCCATGCGCTTCAAAGCATCCCGGCGGGTGATTTTATTATCCTCATTCATATCTCTGATTCTTAAATATTATTGTAATCTATTGTCTGTTGCAAAGGTAGATGATACCCCCAAGAGCAGTCTTACAGAAATTACGGGACGTAATGCGATTTTTACGGTAGTTTTCTTTTCCCTGACATACAAAAGCCGTTCTCCCGGACGGGTATGTCGGAAGAACGGCCTGCATGGATTTACATTCCTATTCCGTCATCCCGATTTTCTTCAGCCAGTTCTGTATCCCGTCTTTGGAGCTGCTTACACGGTCGCGGGCAATGGCATAGCCATCAAGGACGGTCGCCCCTTTCTCCATCTCGCGGATAGTCTTGATAGCATCCGAGAAACGGCTGCCGCCATGCGTGCAGAACGGAACGATGGTCTTGCCACTGAAATCATACTCGTCAAAGAACGTATAGAGCGGTTGGGGCATATCGTACCACCAGTTGGGAAACCCGACGAACACGACATCGTACTCGTTCAGATTCTTGATGTGGGTAGCCAATGCAGGACGGGCATCTTCATCCGATTCCTTTTTGGCTGCGTCGATAAGTTCCTTGTGCGTACTGGGATAAGCATGCACCGTCTTTATCTCGAAAAGGTCACCGCCGGTAGCTTCGCGGATAACAGTCGCCACATATTCGGTATTCCCTTGCAACTTGCCGTCCGATACCAGTCGGCTTGCCCCCGAAGAAGCATCCACGCCATCGGTTTCGGGCACGGAAAAATAAGCCACGAGAACTTTGCCCCCGGTACGGGAAACAGTAGTTGGTATCGGCCGTTCGGACACGACCGCTTCGGAAGCATCCGTACGCTCTTGATCGGCAAAAGCGCAAAGGACAATAGCACATAAGGCAATTACCAGCGTACTGCCGATAAAATATCTCTTTTTCATTTTTATTCAGTATATTGATTTATAACATTACATCCGTTCCATCAACAGTTCGAAGATTTCATCTCTGGTGAGCTGACGACAGCACCCAGGAGTGATGAAACACGTGTCGGCAGCGGCACGGAGCAGACTTTCGTCCGTAATCCCCATTTCACTCCAATGGGTAGGAAGTCCGATTTCACGGATGAACGCTTCAAGTGCCTCGACACCGCGCATGGCGGTCTCTTCGATTGTCGTGCCTTTCACGCCCCATACGGTTTCCGCCATACGTGCTAGTTTTTCTTTGCCGGCTTCCAGTAAACGATGGTAGAGCGCGGGATGAATCACTGCCAAGCCCTGTCCGTGATTACAATCGGTATAGGCTCCTACAGCATGTTCTATCATGTGACACTGAAAGTCCGTTTGCTTGCCAAGTTTCAGCATCCCGTTTTCGGCCATCGCCGAAGCCCACATCAGTTCTCCGCGCGCAAAGTCGTCATCGGGATTCCGGATGAGACGGCGCAGATTCGTTATCACGTTCCGCATCACCGCTTCGTTGATTTCATCCGAGAGATTCGTTGCCTGCGGTTTGCCCATATAAGTCTCCATACAGTGCGAAAGGGTATCGAATGCACCGCTGATTACCTGTTTCATGGGCACGGTTTTCGTCAGATCGCTGTCCAACACGGCGAAGGAGTGGAACGCACCAAAAAGTGGCTGTTTCAACTTTTTCTCCTCGTGGGTAATCACAGCTCCGTTGTTCTGTTCCGCTCCAGTGCCGGATGCGGTTACGACAGCCCCCATCGAAATAAATTCCGTCGGAAGGCGATGCCCGACATACCACATATCCCAGATATCTTCGTCCAGTAAGGCTTGTGCAGAGACAATCTTGCAGCAGTCGATGACCGATCCGCCTCCGACAGCGAGGATAAAATCAATGTTGTTTTCCCGGACAAGCTGTGCCCCTTCCTGTACTTTGGCGTAGGTCGGATTAGGCATAATGCCGCCGAAATCAGTCACTTGTTTGCCGCACTCCGAGAGCCACGACTGTATTTTGTCATACAGCCCTATGCTTTTGATGGAACCTCCGCCGTAGGCCAGCAGGACATTCGTTCCCGCCTTTCGAAGTTCGCTTTTTATCGCCTCCTCGGCACATCCCTTACCGAAGTATTGTTTGACGGGATAGCGATATTCAAAATTATTCATATTCAAACATTTGCAGCCTTATTGAATCTACTGTTGATTGGCCCGGACAATTTCGTTTATTGAAATATCGGGGTGGCGATAGCGGGCTTCGGGATTACGTTCGCCCGGCCGTCCCGCCATCGGCGACCGAAGGGTAAGTGCCTTCTGCGTGCAGTTGTGAACGCAAGCCAGACAATATTCGCACGATCCTTCGGCACGAATGCCGTCGCCCGTAAGTTTCAGATTACCTCGCGGACATACCCGTGTGCAGAATCCGCAACCGATACATTTCTCCTGATTGATTGCTATAAGCCGTTCGGCTGTCATCGGGAAATGGGATGCGCGCAGACGCTCAAGCCCCTCCTCGTTGAACCAACCCAGATCACCCTTTTCAATGTATTCCTTCTGTGCAGCAAGTTCTTCGATAATCGTTGCCAGATTTTCGTCCGTATGCTTGTCTATTTTTATCTGTTCATTCATATCGAATACAGGCAGATAGTTGTCCACCATCAGCAGCGATTTGATATATTGCTGCTGTAATCCCTGTTCGTTTGCGAACCTGTTCCACCACTCACAGACATTAACAGCAGCGTTGCCGTAGGTAATCACCGAAAATATATAGGGTGCGCGGAATGTTGCCTTGGATACGAATTCCCTGACAATGAGCGGAGCAGAGGCCGCATAATCCGGGAATACGAATCCTATTTCGTCTGCCTCATAATTCAACTCGGACTTCTTCAACTCCTGCGGAATGCTCCGGACATCATCGGAAAGCAGTTTGGCGACGAACAGCGAATTGCCGGTTGCAGTAAAGAAGAAGATGATGCGGCGTTTTGCCTTTTTATTTGCGCACGAGGCGAGTGATGAAACGCCTGACAGTTCCAGCGACAGAAGTGTGGCGAAAGCTCCCATTCGTTTAAGAGCCTCCCGGCGCGTAATATATTCTTTATTATTCTCTTTCATATTGGGAAAAATTATAGTCCAACCATTCGCTCGACATCCGAAAGCGACATATTGAAGAAGCGTCGCTCTTTGTTCAGCCCACGCATCTCTGCCATTTCGTCATCGGTCAACGTGAAATCGAAAATGTCGATATTCTCTTTGATATAATCGGGATTCGATGCGCCAGGAATGACCGAGAAACCCTCTTGAATATGCCAACGCAATATCACCTGTGCGGCAGTTTTGCCATGTGCTTTGGCAATTTCCATGATTGTCGGGTCTTTAAGCAGCGCCCCGTTGCTCATCGCTCCACCCAGTGGAAACCAACACTCAACCTGAATATTGTGCGTCTTCGCTTTCTCGCGCACGGCAAGACGCTGCGCATATGGATGACACTCCATTTGCAAAACGGCAGGCTTGATGGTTGCCGCTTCCATAATGCGATTAAAGACTTCGTCATTCGCATCGAAATTGCTTATACCCAAAGCGCGCACTTTGCCGGCTGCTACCGCCTTCTCCATATCTTTCCATGCACCGACAAAATCACCGACCGGCTGATGCACGTAGAGCAGGTCAATGTAATCCAGTTGCATGCGTTCCAGCATGGCGTCGATAGCCTGTGCCGTTTTGCCTTCACCATATTCGTTCGGCCACAATTTGGAGGTCACCCAAATCTCTTCGCGCGGAATGCCGCTCTCTTTCACGGCTCGGCCTACACCTGCCTCGTCGTTATAGGCATGGGCGGTGTCGATATGCCGATAGCCTGCTTTCAATGCTGTCCGGCACGACTGCTCGCACACGGCATCGGAGGGCTGAAGGAACGTTCCAAGTCCGAATTGCGGCATCAGAATACCGTTGTTGAGTTGTACCATCGGTACATTGGCGGCAGTCTTATAAATATCCTGCGCGAAAGAGGTGCTGCCGATCATCGAAGCCAACACCATAAGTCCGGTAATGATTTTCTTTTTCATTTCTTTATCTATTTAATGTAATACGTTGTCTTTGTCCGACGTTGCAAAAGTAGAGAGAACCTTTCGGGCAGGCTTTACAAGAAATTCGGTTAAAACTACACTTATTTCGGTTTTTGCATCCGTCCGATACAGAAGCTGTCGAGCCTCGCTGTCATTTTCTGAAAAAATGGTAATTCGAGCCGTATTTTTTGTTCCGCCGGTATGAACGGACGTATCTAACTTTGCATCCGGAGAATTGCAAAAACAATCAATAAACAATAATGTAGATATGAAAAAGTACCTGATTTACCTGATGATGGCTGCGGCCATCGTAACATTCGGAGCCTGTTCGCCCGAAGACGAGCATGAACCTCAGACACCGGATATTGAAAATCCCGAAAAGCCGGATGACGGAGGAGAGGATACACCCGATAATCCGAACAATCCGGAAAATCCCGATGACCCGAATCAACCCGGCGACAATCCCGACACGCCGAATGGAGACAGCAAGATTCTGGTCGCCTATTTCAGTTGGGGCGGCACGACGCAGCGCATGGCGCAGGAAATCATCCGTCAGACCGGAGCCAATCTGTTTCGCATCGAGCCGGTAGTGCCGTATCCGACCGAATACACGCCCTGCACCGAGGTAGCACTCGAAGAGAAAAACAACGATGCCCGTCCAGCGATTGCCGCAACGGTGGAAAACTGGGCGGACTACGATACGGTATTCATCGGTTGCCCCGTCTGGTGGTGGACAACTCCGATGATTATTTGTACTTTTGCGGAAAGTTATGATTTCGAGGGAAAGACCGTTGTTCCGTTCTGTACCTACGCATCAACCTACCGTGACGAAACGCTGGCACGTATCGTGGAACTCACGCCCGATGCTGAACACTTGACTGGTGAAGGATTGACAAGCGGAAGAATCAATGAACAAAACATATCATCATGGCTTAATGAGATTGGAATAATTGAGTAATAATATAAATTGATAGTTATGCGCATACTTAAATATATCTTTGCAATGGCAGCAGCTATAACTATGTCATGCAGCAGCGTGTTACAAGCTCAAACGAAAACTGATAGTAACATGAAATCGGTAATCATATATTTCACACATTCCGGTAACACCGAACTTGCCGCCAAACAAGTTGCAGAAGTGACGGGAGCCAAAATGATAAGGCTCTTGCCGGAACAGCCCTATTCATCGGAAGATGTAAATTGGACAAACAAACAGTCCCGTTGTACGCAGGAACACCTCAATCAGTCGCTTCGCCCGGCAATCAAGCCGATTGACATAGACTTTGCAAAGGTTGATACGGTGTTTGTTGGTTTCCCAATCTGGTGGCACGAAGAACCGGCGGTAATCCGCACTTTCCTCGACAATTACGGTGAACAATTGAAAGGCAAGGTGATATTTCCTTTCTGCACGTCTTACGAAAGTCCTATGTCGGAAGCCGATGCCACACTGAAGAAAGGTTATCCCTCACTGAAAATCAAAAAAGGACTTCGCTTGCCTGCAAAATCGGAAGAAATCAAAAAATGGATAAAACAATGAATACAGTAAAATTAAACAACGGCATCGAAATGCCCCAAATTGGTTACGGTGTCTATCAGGTTTCGCCCGCCGAGTGCGAGCGTTGCGTGAGCGATGCCCTCAGCGTGGGTTATCGCATGATTGACACGGCGCAAGCCTACCACAACGAGGAAGGTGTTGGCAATGCTGTCAGCAAAAGCGGAATAGACCGCAAGGAGATTTTCCTTGTATCGAAAGTATGGATTTCCAACTACGGCTACGAGAAAGCGAAAGCCTCTATCGACGAAAGCCTGCGCAAGTTGCAGACGGACTACATCGACCTGATGCTCCTGCACCAGCCCTTCTGCGACCGTTATGGCGCATACCGGGCATTGGAGGAAGCATACAAGGAAGGCAAGCTACGCGCCATCGGCGTGAGCAACTTCTACCCTGACCACTTCATCGACATTGCCAGCAACATGGAGATCGTTCCGGCTGTCAATCAGGTAGAAACCCATGTGTTCGACCAGCAGACTGAAGCGCAGAAAATCATGGAGGAATTCGGCACGCACATCATGTCGTGGGGACCATTCGCAGAGGGTCGCAACGGTCTTTTTACCAATATGCAGTTGGCTGAAATCGGCATGAAATACGGCAAGAGCGTGGCACAGGTAGCCTTGCGCTGGCTCATCCAGCGTGGCGTGATAATTATTCCCAAATCGACACACATCGAACGGATGCGACAGAACATCGAGATTTTCGACTTCTCGCTCTCCGACGAGGATATGGCGGCTATCGCCACGCTTGACACAGGCAAAAGCCTTTTCTTTGACCACCACGATGCGGAAACGGCACGTATGTTTATGGGATGGAGGTAAGTATGAAGAAGAACTTAGGAAACAGTCCCGTAGTCGCTCCGCTGCCCGTACTGATAGTGGCGACTTACGATGAACACGGAACACCCAATGCCATGAATGTGGCTTGGGGCGGTCAGTGCGGCTATCACCATGTCGCATTGAATCTCTCACTGAATCACAAAACCACCGAAAACCTGAAACATACCGAAGCGTTCACATTAAGCATTGCCACCGTTGATACGCTGGTTTTATCCGATTATTTCGGACTTGTGTCGGGACGAAAGGAGAATAAAATCGAGAAAGCCGGAGTACACGTTACTCGTAGCGAATTTGTCAATGCCCCTATCATTGACGAATATCCTCTGACATTGGAATGTAAAGTAATTGAGATGCAGGAAGCATTAGGCGAAATGCACGTTGTCGGTGAGGTCGTCAATATGCTGGCAGACGATTCAATCTTGGATGCGCAAGGCAAGGTGGATTTGGGCAAGTTGCAGCCGATTTCCTATGACTCAGCCTCCCATTCCTATCGTGTACTGGGCGATATTGTCGGCAAGGCGTTCAAAGACGGTGCTAAAATCAAATAATGTCCCTTTTCATACAAAGCAATCGGTGGAGAATCACTTCATCGGTTGTTTTGTATTTGTAGATGTTTAGTTCAATTATAAACAAGTAAATATCCGATGGAAGAGTTCAGAATAGATATGCGCAAGCCCGAAGAGGCAGATCCGGAAGAAGGAATCCGCTGCGCACAGTTATGTTTCAAAATCAATCATACGATGCCCTATACCGAAGAATACGATGCTTTGGTGAAAGAGTTGTTCATGGGCAATATCGGTGAGAACAGCCGTGTGATGCCGCCCGTGACCGTAGTACGCGGTAACAGCGTGAAGATAGGCAAGAACGTGGTAGTGATGAACAATGCCCTTTTCATGGCAGCCGGAGGAATTACCATCGAAGATAATGTATTAGTCGCAGCCAACGCCCAACTCATCTCCAACAATCACGACCTCTACGACCATGCCGTCCTTACCTGCAAACCCGTCCACTTGAAACGCAACTGTTGGATAGGCGCAGGAGCGACCATTTTGCCGGGTGTAACGGTAGGAGAAAACGCAGTAGTCGGCGCAGGAGCGGTTGTCACCAAAGATGTAGAAGCCAATACTGTGGTAGGCGGTAATCCGGCAAAACTCATCAAACGATTATAAAAATTTAGGGAAGTGAAAATTCGCTTCCCTAAATTCAATTCAAATCTTGAAACCCTGCTTTCCTCCGCAAGTTTCGGTCTGAAAAATGCAAGTGTCATTGAATATAAATGACTACTCGTCTTCATTATTTTTGGGTAATTCCAATAGGAAAAGATATTTGTAAAAAATCGAATTATTATTCTATGATTTTTTGTACCTTTGCATTCAGATAAGGCGTTCTTTTGATTTAATGCAAAATGTAACAAGAGTGAGAACTTCGCTCGTTTCTAAATCGTTACCTATTAAAAAAACAATTTCTTGTAAGTTGCACATTTTCAAAAAGAAAGAAGATTGAAAATGTCTTGCGGTATGAGTGCTAAGATTTTTGTGAATTTCGCACACATCGGCAATTTCTTTCAAATAACTGTTCATGCGCTGATTGCTCAATACAGGCAATAGTTTTCCGGTACATTCTGCCACATTTTTATACTTTTCAAGTATTGAAGCTGCCACAGGTAGCACAGGAATGTTACACATGATTTTAGTCTTTTGGCGGTTCTTCCTTATCCAAAGTTCCCCTTTATTGTCTTTTACCAAGTGTTCAGGTGATAAGTCTTTCACATCGCTGAACGCCAAACCGGTAAAAACGCAAAAAATGAAAACATCTCGTACCTGCTCTACTCGTTTAATGGTGAATTCTTTGGCAAGAATGATCTTAATCTCGTCCATTGTCAGAAATTCAGGATCGGTTTCTTCCAGTTTGAAGCGGTAGTAAGCAAATGGATCTTTCTTTATCCAGTCGTTTTCCAAAGCAATACGGATGATCTTCTTCAAGTTTTTCAACCGGGTGATAGCTGAATTCTGCACACAACCTTTTTCAATCTTCAAAAAAGCATCGAACTTGGAAATGAAATTAGCTTCTAAATTATTCAGGGCAATATCCGATAGCTGATATTCTTTCTTTATAAATTCTTCCAAATATCGGGTAGTGGTTTCATACCGTTGAACAGTCTTGCTAACGAAGTCTTTGCCGATCAGCTTACGACTTTGTTCGTTATGCTCTCTGAATACCTGCAATAGTGTTTTACTATCTTCATCCACACCATAAAACAGCTTTCTCACAAGATCAACTGTGATAACTTTGCCGGAAGTTTCCAGTTCTCTATAAATTTGGTGTACGTGCGAACGTGTGATTTCTAAGTAGTGGTTCAGTTCCACCGACATGCGGTCTTTGCCTTTTGAATTTTCTTTTGCCTGATTCCATAGGTTTACAGGACAGCTTCTTTTGATAGAAATATCTACCATACAGCCGTTTACAGTGATTCTCATGCACACAGGTGCTTCTCCGTTCTTTAATAACTTGGCTTTTTTAATAAAGAACAATACAGAAAATGATTTTCGAGCCATTTTTACATCGTTTTTAAAGTTACAAAACTATGTATTCTCTTCCAAAGTAAGTCTGTGCAAAAGACTGTTAATCAGTGAGAAAGATGCAAATTCGTGGGACTTTTTCGAACTAAATTTTAGTCCCACGATTTATCCACCGATAATATGCTTGAAACGGCTATTTTCTGCTACCTGCCAGAAAAAAGAAATCCCTGATAATGTCTGATTATCAGGGATTTGCTTGATTTTTCTTGTCGTTTCAGTGATCCGCCTGGGGCTCGAACCCAGGACCCCAACATTAAAAGTGTTGTGCTCTACCTGCTGAGCTAGCGAATCAGACCTTATTGCTGTTAAGCGGGTGCAAAGATAGATACTTTTGTTTAAAAAACAAATGGATTAAGGGAAAAAAGTTTTGATAACGACTTCTGCTTTTACTCTTCTTGTTGATTATCAGTCTGTTCAAACTTGTGAATTTTTTCTCTGTTTATGATGAAACGTTGATAGTAGGAGAGCATAAGGGTGGTAAGCGGAAGTGCTATAATCATACCCAGCATACCCATCAATGAGCCCCAAATTGATAAAGACAGTAGGATGATGGCAGGGTTCAGACCCGTAATTTTCCCCATGACACGCGGTACGATGAATCCGTCTTGAATGGCTTGTACTATGATGAATACCGCAAGGGCCGATGCAATGATAATCCAGAAGTTTCCTCCCGTATCCGCTGCTTTCAGTATGGCCAGCACGATGGTAGGTATAAAGCCAATAATCTGTAAATAGGGCACTAGGTTTAAAGCACCGATGAACAAGCCGAGCCCAATGGCCAGTGGGAAATCAATAATCAGAAAGCCTATACTGAACAGAATACCGACACACAATGCCACGAATGCTTGTCCGCGGAAGTATCTGTTCATGCCGTCTTTCACATCGTTCATTACATTGATTACGAAGGGCCGGTATTTCTGTGGTACCAGGTGGGGCCACCCTTCGGAAATGCTTTCATAGTCCAGCAATATGAAGATTATATAGAGAAGAATGAGAAAGAAAGTGAAGAAGCTGAACAGTAGATTGACGGATTCTGACAGCAAGGACCAGAGCCGGGGAACGGTTTCCTTGATGGCGTTCAGCATATTCTCTTCCTTGAACAATTGGGTGACAAACTGGGTGTCTATGTTCTCACGAAGGAATTCAGAGAGTGTTTTGGGCACATTGCCGTCGTGGGTTCCGTTGGAAAAGTAGTCTATTACCAAATCTTTCACCCTGACGAATTCGTCCATCATGGGAGGCACAAGCAGATAAAATGCGGTTCCTCCTACAATCAGAATACTGAATAAGGCGCAGAAGATGGATATGACCCGGTTCTTGAGCCTTAATCTGTACTGGAAAAAGGTGACCAGGGGGTATATCAGATAGGCAATGAGCCATGCGATGAAGAATGGCAGCAATACGCCGCTTAGACGCTTGAAGAGCATAAGGATGCCGATAATAATGACACCGAGTATGACACCGCGGATAAAACTGTCGAATGTAATCTTTTTGCGTTCCATAATGCTCTGTTTTTTGTATTCGTTAATGACCGCTTTCCTTTTGGTCGGCTTGGATGGCTTGCTGATAGCACTCCCGGCATAGAGGTTCGTACTCTTCGGTTTCCCCCAGCAGTACTTGTTTGTCGTTCTTGACGGTACGGTGGGAGAACGAGGCGAGTTGGCCGCATTTCACACAGATGGCATGTACTTTGGAAACTTCGTCTGCAATGGCACACAGTCCCGGCATAGGACCGAATGGAATACCCCGGAAGTCCATGTCCAGTCCGGCAACAATGACGCGTATACCATTGTTGGCAAGCTGGTTGCATACATCAATCAGGCCGCTATCAAAGAACTGGGCTTCGTCAATGCCCACTACATCTATCTCTGAAGTGAAGAGCAGAATGCTGGCAGACGAGTCGATGGGAGTGGAGGCTATGGAATGACTGTCATGCGATACTACATCGGCTTCGGAATAACGGGTGTCTATGGCGGGCTTGAATATCTCTACGCGTTGTTTGGCAAATTTTGCCCGTTTCAGTCTCCTTATCAGCTCTTCGGT
>OLQM01000444.1_pt1 | contig 48029 bp, 76 predicted proteins | sample 1673161 | NCBI WGS metagenome assembly OLQM01 (sample SAMEA3136761, study PRJEB25190) | human gut metagenome | reverse complement strand
GCCGTAATACCCCGCCTGATTGGCCGGATTGTGCGTATGGCTCGGCATCTCATTTGCGGTCAGTGTATGCGCTGCTTCTCCGCCGCTGGCCCCAGCTGCGTATGTATCACCCGCAGCCAACAGGAATACATCCTTTATGCGTTCCCACGTCCCGCCGCCAAAAAGATCGGCCGGGTCGGTGGCCGCAGTAGAGATATATACACTCCCCACCGGATGCGCATAATCAAGCAGCGTCATCCCTCCTACCGCCAGTGTACCGTCTATCTGTACATCCCTATCAAAGTAAGCATCCAGCCCAACTTGAATTGCGTTTGCCTTGTCACAGAGACGGCCCAGCCCCACAGACAGCAGATGCTTTGCCAGATGGTAAAGGGCATACGCTGCCGGGAGGTCACGCAACGTGGAACCAATGCTTTCAAATGCATCGGTTGCCACAACCCGAACTTCGTAGCGCTTGCTTTTGTCTGCGGCAAACACGGCAGAAATATCAGCAGGATCGTAGTTTCCCGCCGCCGGTCGGCCTGCCGTAGTCCAATCTTCAGCGCCGACTTCCCTATACTGCACCGCATATGCTGCGGTGTTTTTGGCAGAAAGCGAAGTAATGGCCCCTGAGAAAGTCACCTTGCCATAAGTGCCAGCCCGGTTTGCTGTTCCATCGGCATTGCAACGGGCGGCAGAAATAGCAGTAATTGCTGGTTTGCTGTAAGCAAGGACAGTGATACTTTGTGTCTTTGTAGTCGTGCGCCCCCGGCTATCTGTGACAGCACAGGAAACAGTCAGTTCGCCAGAACCGGGCAGATAATCCGTTGTACCACTGGCCGATGTCGCAGCGTAAATGCTGCCCACCTTGATACTGTAAGACTTGATGGAACTGCCCTGCACCCCGGATGCGGTGATATCTACCTTGACCTTGCTGCGCAGCTGAACATATCCACCATAGGTGTCGGACACTCCTGTTGGATCGCTAATTGCAACAGACAGGGCCGGAACCACGGTTGACGGCACAGCAAGCTTAACAGCCGTTGACCACGCCCCAACATAGGTGCTGCCGTTGTACGTCTTGACCGTGAGTGTGAGCGCCACAGTCTCTGCGTTTGGCGCTTGCTGTGCCAGAGACACAGGCGGCGCATTCCAACTGTACGATGTGCTTACATTCTCTGCAATCAGTTGATCCTTGACGCTGCCGCATGTGTAATAGAGTTTGTGCTTAAAACTGCTGCTGGCCCGCTTGATGGTGATGGTCAAGGTCTCCCCCAGCGTGGAGCCGCTTGTGGTGGCCGTGGACGCTCTTGGAATGGTAGTCAGCGTCACCGTTTCCGACAAGGACAAATGGCGTGGTGTGTAGGAGCTGTCAAAGCCACAGTCCCATTCTGCTGTCAGCGCAATACTTTTCGTGCCGTCTGCATTATGGCTGACTGTAATAGTCTTGCTGCCCAGTTTGTACCATCCGGTGGAACTGTAATTATACGGATTCCATCGTTTTTCGCCCTGAAGTATATAATACGCTTCGCCGCTGCTCTCGTTTTGGGAATATCCGGTTCCGTCATATACCCACAAATCAAGACTTAATGTACTTTTGTTGTCTGCGATAGACTGGCCTGTGATTGACCAATCCAGACGCAAGCGCCAGCCTTTGTTTGTGCTGCTGTAAATGGACGCCATGTTCTCAACTCCTGTCAACTGGCAATTACATCGCCGTTTTCATCCTCCGTCCAAACCACGTTTCCGATGCAGAGGATAGATACCTTGATACGCATTGCTTCCACGCCCTCGGCGGTAATCTGCAATTCGGGCGTGTTATTGCGGACAAACTGCAACACATCATTATCCAGCCGCAGCAGGATTTCATTGCCCGTTTCGCCAATGATTAGGCCGTCAGACGTAAACCGGAAAGCCTTTGTGATCTCGCTGTACTTGCTTTGCAGATCGCCATCCACCTTGTCAATGCGCTCGGTTACCTTAGTGATGTCAATGCTCAGCTGGTCAGTCAGCACAGACAGCTTTGTGCTGACCTCCTCTTTGTAGCTGTCAAAATCCCCGGTTTCTACATAGTTTTCCAGAGCGGACAGGATGATGGAGTTGACATTCTGCTGCAGATCGGTAATCTGCTGGTGTGTGGCCTGAATCACTTGGCTTGAAGATTCGTCCACCCGCTCAGAAATCTCCTGCCGTGTGCTTTCGATGCGTTTATCCGTTTCACGCTTGGCATCTATCTGCGCCCCCGTGTAGGTTTGCTGGGTAGCGCCCAGCGTGATTTGTGTGTTGCCGGGGTCAAGAATATCCGGGGCCAGCTCCATCAGCGGATAGGACGCGCTGTAGCCGTGCGGAGTGCTGAAAAGGGCCGTCATCCGGCCCACCCGGAAATGCTGGATGCCATCTTGCCAGCCCAAATCAACCGCCTTGCAGGTGATGGTCTCCGGCATGGACAGGCCATTGTCAGCCAGCGCCGCCTTCGCCTTGGTCTGAAGGTTGGCGGCAACAGTCACATCATCCCATTTGATGTGCCGGGTAATGCGCCCGTATGTGGCCATGCCAGACTTGCTATAAATAGTAAGCCCGGATTTAACAAGGTCATCTGTCAAATCACCATCTGACAGCGCTTCGATGGTCAAGCCGTCCTTGCCCTCTGGCAGAATAGCGGTGTAAATGTTTGTTCCGTCCGTCTCGCTGGAAAGGTCAAGGAGATTTTCAGCAAATTCCACAGACTGCGTATTTGTGAGCGGCAACGCAGCGTAATAATCCAGATAGTTCCCGTCATCCGCATATCGGATCAGGAGATACCCGCCCAAAGCCGATTTAATCAGCTTGTCGGATATCGTGGACATTGCCGTTGCATACTCTGATGCGCTGCGGGTGATGTAGTTGTTGCTATCGGTGACGGTACAAACACCGGGCTTGATTTGCTGCTCCGTGGACACTTGGCTGTTGTGCTGCGCCAAAATCCAACGAAAGAAGAAATCAACCACATTCCCGCTTGCTGCTGCGGCTTTGTAGTCATCATCATCCTTGAAATCTTCCGGGAAACTGAATGGCTTGATGATGCTATCATTCAGCGCCGCCATAATGCCTTCTGTTTCAATTTTATGCGCCCCGTAGAAGTCTTTTGTGTCGGTGGTGATTCTGCCCCTATATATAGGAAAAGTGCCGTCCAGCAGCTCCACAAGGCCGCTCATGCGGCGCAGATTGCTTAAATAGGGATGTTCTGCGTCCACCGTAAAGGACATTTCCCCGGCCTTGCTTACTGCCAGCTTCACAGAAGGATCGCGGATGATTAGTTTTTCATCCGCAAGGCGCATATCATGCAGTATGTAGTCCTTGTATTTTAGCTGATACATTACATACTCGCCTCCTGATACGTCACAGTGATACTTCCCGTTCCGCTTGCGACTTTGGCTTTCAAGATGTTGTTGCCGGCAGCAAGCCTAACAGCTGGCAAAATGTGATCCCCTGCGCTGACGTTGATTGTGTTGCCGCCCCAAAGCAATACGGTATCTTGCGCCACCGTGATTGTTGGGATAACAGGGCGGCTTTCATTCGGTAGCGCAAGCTGTTTATACGCCGTGTCCAAATCAGAGCGGGAAACAGTGGTTTTTGCGTTCTTGTATTTCCACGGGTCGCAGTCAACCGTGACCGGGATGGTCTGCATCATTTTGACAAGCTCCACTTGCCCAACGGAGCACCGCCCACTGTAAAAATGGGCGGTGTCCTCGGGGAATGTTATTTTAACGTGCTTGCCGTGGACTTTGTTGCAGAAATCGGAAATCGTAGCAGGCCATGTCTTGCCGCTCACCGTGTCCACGCCGGTGAGCTTCAGTGTAATAGTACGGTTCTTATAGGTGACTTCTCCGGTCAACACTTCGGACGCGTCAAGCAGACCGTCCCGGCCCGGAACATCGATCATGTTCGTGCGGACTTCCGGCAGAGCTATGGACTTGCTTGCAAGCAGCAGGCCGTATTCTGCGTAAGTGTCTTTTCCGTCAAAAAATACTTTTCCTATCATACAGCCCTTGCCCTCCTCGCATTGATTTTGGCCAGTTCTTCATCCATGCCTGGGGCAAGCAAACCGACAACCTGACCACTGTCCATGATGACTTTCATATTTGCCAACATAGGTAAATACTGTTCCAGCAGCATTACAATTCTGCCGGAATCGCCGCCCCCTCCGTAAGAGCCACTTGTATAGTTTCTGATGATGTTTGCATCTGCTGTAATGGCGCCAGCGTCAAAGCTCATATTGCCCTCAATGTCCTTTTTTACGGACTTGAATTGATCGTCAAAGCCCTCGCCCAGACCTTCGGCCATAAAGCCGCCGATGCCCGCAAAGACCTTGGACGGGGATGCAATACCAAGGATTTTTTTCACACCGCTAACCAGCCCATTTACCTTATCACTGAACCAGCTTTTTATATTGCCCCACATTCCGGCGATGCCGTTTTTTAAGCCCCGAACGATGTTTTTACCGATGCCGCCCCAGTCATAGTTTCTGATTGTGTCGGCAATGGCAGCGATAATGCGCGGGACGGCTGCAATCAATTCCGGGATTGCCCCGATAATGCCGGTAATCAGCGATACAATAATCTGCGGCCCTGCAAGGATGATCTTGTCAAGGTTGTTCACGATGCCGTTGATGAACGCAATAATCAGCGTAGGGACTGCCGCGACCAGCTCCGGGATGCACTTGATAATTCCGTCAATCAGCGCAAACAGAAGATCAATGCCCATCTGGATGATGTTGGGCAGCTCCACAATGATTGCGGCGAGCAAGTTGCCAATAATCAGAGGTACTGCCGCGATAAGCTGCGGAATCGCGTCAATCAGACCCTGCGCAAGCGTCATAATCAGCAGGATTGCCGTTTCAATGAGCTGCGTCAAAAAGTCCGGGCTTGTCAGCATTTGCACAATCGTCAGGGTCACTTGCACAATGCCGTCAATGAGCGTGGGCAGGTTTTCTATCAGGCCATTAGCAAGGAAGAAAAGAATGTCGATTGCCGCCTGTGTGATTGCTGACAAGTTGTCAATGATTCCTTGCCCTAATGCCCCAACAAGAGTTACGGCTGCCTGCAAAAGCATAGGTAAGTTGTCGGTGATGGTGGTAATCACCATCGGAATAATGGTAGTTGACGCCGAAGAAACAAGCTGTGAAATACCCCCCAAGATAACGCTAATACGCGGTATGATGTTCTTTCCAACAGCGACAACACTATCCACAAAATTCCCTGTCAGCTCCATAAAATCTGCGTTATCATCAGCTATGCCGGTAAGCAGGTTACTCCATGCACCTTTCATGGATGCAACAGATCCTTGAATTGTATCCGCCGCTTCCCTTGACGCATACCCTTGCATTCCGACCATTTCAATATAGTCTACAAGAGCGCTTTGGCAATCTGCAAGGTTTTCTATCTGGTATGCTGTGGCGCGCCCGTTTGCGTCGTTCCAGTCATTTACTTTATCAATGACTTCCTGAAATCCTTCCTTTGTTGGCGTGATGCCAATTTGCAGGTTGTCCAGCATGGTATAGTTGGACTTCATGATCCCATTGAAAGCATTTTGCACGGCTTCCTGGGAATTGCCAGTTGCCGCCACCACATCAGCCTCCGCATTGATTATTCTGTCGGCCAGTTCTGCCGCCGCCCGTTCATTGCCGCCAAGGGCTGTTTTTAGGCCTGTGGCAAATCCGTTTACCTGTTGCAAATAGTCATTCTGGCTCATTTGAACGGTGCTGTATGCGTTCTTTGCCTTGTCTGCAATATAGTCATAGGCTTCGCCAAACATAAGCTTTGCGCCGCCAACCAGTTGTTCATACTCAGCATAGTTGTTAAGCGCGTTTTTCGTAAGCACGGCAATGCCGGTAGCAGCCGCACCTACAGCTGCGGCGCCGACTTTAGCCGCAGTGGCAAGCCCATTTTTGAATTTTCCTGATAATGTCTCTACATTTTCGCTTGCCTCGTCTTGCACAGATATTTTCACAAACAGATCAAGAAGATTCATGCGTTCACCTCGCTCTCTTTGTAAATTCTGAAAATTATTCGTGACATTCCATTGATAGTATGGTATGATATCGGCAAGGAGGGATTATTTATGATAAGTTTTAACAAAGATTCTGCGTGGGACTTAAAGCCGATTCCCGTTTCCGATGTGCGTGGTGAAGTGAATGGCTTGTTGATTGACGGGGAAGAAATCGCTGCCGCATTTAAGACCGTCCGCGACCAGCTGATTTTTACTAACAAGCGAGTCATATCGGTTGACGTACAGGGGATTACAGGAAAGCGCAAGTCCTTCAGCTCTATGCCCTATTCGAAAGTGCAGTTTTTCTCCGTGCAAACCCCAGGATTTGCCGAAATCATCCCGGATAGCGAACTTGTTCTGACATTCTCCAATGGTTATGTCGCAAAGTTCGAGTTTAAGGGAGGCACAGACATCGGGAAAATCGGAAGAATGATTTCTGATTATGTCCTCAAGTAACGCATATTCGCCCGCCGCCCCTTCACGGGGCGGCTTTTTTTACTTGTAACCCGCACCGATTGACAATATCGCTGGTGATTTCTTCACAGGAGCGATTGTCTTTTTTGCTCACATCTATAATTTCAATATATCGCTTATCAACCGAAACGCCTGCGCATCGCTCGCATATTGCTTTAAGCAGGTCAGCAGCATAAATTCGATATGCTTTTTCTTCTGCATCCTGCTTGTACCGCGCTACACAGTATGCCAGAAATGGCTTTACTCTTTGGCTTCCCCGATATTCTCCTGCACAGAGCCGGACGGCGTTTCTGCCGTCTCGGTCTGCGCAGATGTAAAAAGGTCCGTAAAGGCCTCGTCCGTCATAAGCTCAGTAACATCAACCAGCAACTTGGCAAGCGTCAGCCCAGCGGCATATTTTTTTGCAGTCACGCCTTCCACAGCCGCCAAAATTGCGATCAGATCTTTCTTGTGTCCACGCAAAAGCAGCGGAGCAGATTTCTTAACCCTTGCCAATACAAAGTCCTTTGCATTTACGCCATCCGGGAGCTTCTGCCGCTGAAACAACGCTGCGGCTTCTTTGTCCTCGGCTATGTTGGCAATAGGATTGATAATGTCTGCGATAACATCAAACACTCGCTCCCCTTTAATTTTTGACAGTTTCATGGTGTTACGCCTCCGCCGTACCGGCCTTGATGTAGATTTCAAATGGCACAGTGTCCTGTGCGCTCATGGAGTAGTGAGCGGTGTACTCAAAAGCAAACTGTCCCTTCGCTTTGTCAGCTGTTTTCATTTGGAATCCACCCGTAGAAAGCGCATTCATCAGATGGATGGCAATAAAGCCTCCATTTGTTTCCCCGTTCATATCGGAGTAGTCACCCACAATCCAAATGTCATTAAAGTCGGAATCCTTGAGATAGTTTCTCGGTGTGATCTTGGTGGCATCTGCCGTATCGATATCCGCCGCCCCGCAGAGGCTCTTAGCAATTGCAGTATCTGCAATTGCAAATGTACCGCTGGCTTTTGCCTCCCAGCTGTCCACCTCTATCAGCTCCTTGGTATTCTTGGGGCAGTTATTACAACTCTCAATATTGCACAAAAATTATTGCCTTTTTTCTCCGTTCCCGCCTATTATGGCCGCTTTCTCGGTTTATTCGTTCTGCTTGCTATTTCTTGGCGCACATTTTTAGCGCACGACCGCCGAAAAATGCGGTTTATCTGCTATATTTCCAGAAACTTTCTTTCCACTCATTCAGACGCTTTTCCTGCTCGGAAAGATAACAGTAAATCCCGTATAAGGCATCGTAATCATCTTCGCAAGGTGCGCTGTCCCCCTGCGTCATGGCTACCCAGCTTTGCCGCACGGATTCTACGGCACAATGAAGCTGCAAATGAATTTCTTCAAGTTCATTTAGCCGGTGCATAGTTTCTTCTTTCATGCTTTACCTCCTTTTGCAATCGCCTGTTGCGGTGCTTATTCGCTTTTGGCCTGGAGCGCGGCTACAAATTCCGCCACCTTGTCGGCGCTCCCCTGGTACTTCACGCCGTAGGGAACAAAGCGGTAATACTGCATATTGTCCAGGACGGCCACGGCATAAAGGCGCTGTTCCGTGGTGGCCTCCGGGTCTTTCAGCACCGCCCGCAAAGCGTCCAGCACAAGGGCCTTGTCCTGCCGTTCCTCCGCCTCCCGCGCCGCTCTCCGCGCATCCCGCGCTGCTTTGTTGCGCTCCCTGGTGGTCTTGTGGGCTTCATCCATGATTTTCACCCCCTTTCAGATAGAGGGCTTTACCTCCTGCGGCTCTGCGCTTCCTCCTGGGCGCCGCCTTTTCTGCTCTGCGGCCTTCCGCAAACCCGTAATGATACCCGGACATAAAGCAGCCATACCCGCTCCCGCGATGATGCTTTTTAGCCGCAAAAGCATTCTTATATAAGCGTGTTCCACTACGTGAATCTGACAAAAAAACACCTCCTGCAAAGTCATGGTTGACCTTTTGCGGGAGGTGTAGTAGAATATTTACACCACTCCCGCAAGGGTCTGGGCTATATCGGTTTACTGTCCGTCCGCCAAGATAGAGCAGTAAACCGATATTCTTATTTCTGCGCCAAAAGTAAATGTATTCCTCGTCGGATTGCTTCCGCCCGTGTGATACTATGGGCTTTGCAATATTCATCAAGTCTCTTTGATGTATCATCATCAATTCTAACTTTGATATCTGTTGACTTGGGATTTTCTGCTTTTGGCCGTCCTGTCCGTGGAGACACTTTATCACCTCACTTTTTGAGTTCCACAATATTATTATAATATTTGAGTTCCAATAAGTCAAGCCTTTTTTCATATTTTATGCAATACAAAACCTTCTCGCCGTGGTGGTCTTGCTGAACCGCTCCACCACATCAGGCAGAGCCTTTTTCAATGCGCTGGTGTCGATGCGGGAGGAAGTCACGGCCTTATAGGTCACTTTCCAATCCGTGCCGCTGATGGTGTCCACGCCCTCCGCGTCCATGTGGGTCTTGATTTCACAAGTCAGCGCCTCCAGCTCTGCCGAAAGTTCCTCCTGCATCCGCTTCAATTCCCGGATTTCCTGCACCTTGCCTTCAATGTCCTGTCTGCTCATTTTCTGTACCTCCTGTTTTAATTTAATGGAACTCCGGCGGCGGGGGGCGTTGCGGATTAGCGTTCTTCTCAGTGCATCTCAATCTCCCGCATCCCGACCCGCTCTTGTAGGTGTTCTTTGCATCCACCTTTGCCGGTGTCTCGGCTGTTTTCGTTTGTTCCCTTGCTATGGTTATATGATACTACTTATTAAGTAGATTATTTGTGCATAAATCTACTTGATAAGTATATACAAGAAGTGCTATAATGCGGATAGTGGAAAAGGAGGTGCTTTTAATGGCAGTATCGGAGGCTCAGAAAAAGAGCGCGCAAAAGTGGGACGCTGCAAACCTTGACCGCGTATCTATTGCTATGCCGAAGGGCATGAAGGACACGGTAAAGGCTGCCGCTGCCGTTGCTGGTGAAAGCATGAATCAGTATATCATCGGTGCAACGGAACAGCGGATAAACGGCTTGCAGCAGCCCGCAGGAGCGGCGCAAGGCGAAGGGGCTATCCTTACCCCTGCCGCACTTAAAACGGCGCAGGAGGCCGCACAGAGAGCCGGGGAAACGGTTCCCGCGTTTGTTGGCCGTGCGGTTGAGACGCAGGCGCAACGCGACAAGGTTATGCAAGCAATGAGGACGAAAGAAAAAGCCCCGGATAAATCCGAGACTTGACAAGGGTTAGTATCCTGCTATAATGGAGATAGAAAAAGGGCGCTGCGACAAGCGGTTAGCCCGTCAGTAAATCAATTTCCAAATGGAAACCGTCACCGTGCCGGGTGGCGGTTTCTGCGTTTTACAATGATCGTAACCGTAAAAGGCCCGATATGTAGAGTAATTCGCATGGCGTCACCCCCTTTCGGGGTTTGTGACTAACCGCCTGCCGTTGTGCAGCGCCCCGCCCATAATGGGCTATCGACAGAATAACACAGGAGCCGTCAAAAAGCAAGACGGCTCCTGTGCTGTATATGGAGATTATGGCACTATTTACACACTCCCGCGCCCTGGTACTTTAGGGCGCTGCCTGCCGCTGTACTTCGGGCAGGGCTTCGCAAGGGGACAAAGGATAGGCAATCCCGCCGCCCTTGCTGCCTGCTGCCGGTCTTTCTCCGGCTGGTGGCCTGTGGAATCACTCCTTCGTTGCGTCATCCATTTTTCAGCTCATTTACCAAAATGTCGCGGTACTGCTGCGCGTGATCCGCCAAAGCGGGCTTCAAAAACGGCTGTGCCTTGTTGCCGCGCGTGTAATGCCAGTTGCCTTTCGCGTCCTGGTACACCCACGGCGTAGGCCGTCCGCCGCCACCTTCGGCGTAAATGCCGGTGCCTAATTCCACATACGCACCGTACTCGGAATCCGTTCCGATGATTGCCGCCGGCTCCTGCTCGTCTACAACATGGGTGATGCTGTTGCGCAGATTGCCGGTGTCAACAGGGCACAGCTTTTTCGCATATCCCTCTGCCACCAGCCCGCACTTTTCAAGCCCGCGCAGAATTGCGGCTTCGATAGCAGCGGAAACCTCTTTGCTGTTGTCGGTGATTTCAATGCTCATGATTAAAACCTCCTGACCATGTATGATCGATCATACAGCCCTCGCCCTCCTTGCATTGATTTTGGCCAGTTCTTCATCCATGCCGGGGGCAAGCAAACCGACAACCTGACCGCTGTCCATGATGACTTTCATATTTGCCAACATAGGCAAATACTGTTCCAGCAGCATTACAATTTTGCCGGAATCGCCGCCACCGCTTGTGCTTGCCGCTCCGTAAGAACCGCTTGTATCGTGCCTGCTGATGTTTGCATCTGCCGTAATGATGCCAGCGTCAAATTTCATGCTGTTTTCAATGCCCTTTTTTACGGCCCCGAATTGATCGTCAAAGCCTTCGCCCAAGCCTTCGGCCATAAAGCCGCCGATACCGGCAAATACCTTAGACGGGGAATGGATGCCAAGCAGTCCCTTAACACTACTCACAATACCGCCAACAAATCCGCTGATTTTGTCTTTGATCCATGTAATCATTGATTTGATGCCGTCCCAAAGACCGCGAACAATATTAGACCCAATATCTTTGAATTTGTTCGGAATACTTGTAAACCAGCTAATAACGGACTGGATCGCATTGGGAATCTTTTCCGTGAAAAATGCACTGATTGCGTTAACAGCGGATGAAATCGTATCCTTAATTTTGCCCCATGCAGAAATGATAGCGTTTCGGAAGTCCTCGTTTGTGTTCCAAAGTGCAACAATGGCGGTGACAAGTGCAGCAACCGCCGTTATAACAATTCCGATGGGGTTTGCATTCATCACAAGGTTTAGGGCTGCTTGTGCGATAGTGGCTCCCTCGTTTGCGGCCTGGTATGCTTGGATAGCCTTGACCACACCGGAAATCATGGAAGCAACATTCCACGCCACAAATCCGGCACCGATTCCGGCGACAACCGAAATGATGGTATCGCCGTTGTCCAGAATAGTTGTTACAAAATCAGTGATTTTTTGGGAAAATTTATCCCAATCCACATTATTCATCCACTCCTGAAATGCTTCCGTAATGTCCTGAATAACGGGAATGAGGCTTTCCAAAAATGGAGTTCCAACATTTGCCTGAAACTGCCGCCACGCTTCGCTCAGATTGCCGGTGACATTTTCCCAGCCGTCAGCTTCGCGGGCAGCTTGCCCCATTGCGCCGGACAGTTTTTGCGAATCCTCCACCATTTTCAAAAGCGTTTGCTGTTTCTGAATTTCGGACAAATCGTTATATTTCTGCCCGAATAGTTCCATAGCAGCCGCATTTCTTGTGGTTTCCGTGGCGGACAAGCCTAACGCTGCGTCGTTCTCAAAATTTCCTTTAAGAAAAGATTGCAGCGTTTCTGTCGCTTGCTCCACGCTGGTGTCATAATATGCTGCACTATCTGCCGCCGCCTGCAATGCGCGTTCCATCAGGCTCATGCTCTCCGTTGCATCTCCGCCAGAAGAACGGGCAAAAGCGTAAATCTTGCTTCCGAGTGTGTTTAATCGTGTCTGCAAAATGCCAGAACTGTTGGCCACTCGCCCGATCGCTTCGGATGCAGCGTCTCCCAAATCCCCAAAAGTCTGTTTAAAAGCAGATTCCTCCGCTTTTACATCGGCTGCGGATTCGATAAACGCGCCGGACATATTTTTTATAGCGCTTCCAAGCTTTTTTACGCCATCGACTATTACGCCGCCAAGTACATTCGCCTTTAGAACATCTCCAAAGGCCAGTGCTTTATTTTTGGCCGTTGTAAGTCCTTTTTCAACATCCCCGGTGTCGACGGTAAGTTTTACAAAAATGTCAAAAGCATTCATTCTCCGACCTCCTTTCCGATTTTGAACCCCTTGTTATACATTTCCTGTGCAAAAAGCGTTGCCGCATAGACCAATGTGCCAGGCTTTGCCTCTTCCGGGAACGGCGGGGACTGCCGCTCGTTTCCGGCAGTCCCGTCCGCATATCCCATCTGAAACGCCGTCATGAAGTTTTTGCACATGGTTTTAAGGTATTTTCTTGCCCATGTGTTATGCGTCATGTCAACGCCTCCTTTCTAACTGCTCTCCGACGGCAACCATTACCGCCCCGAAGAATGCGCCAACAGCAAAAACCACTGCACCGGTAATCATCAAAGCCATAAAGTCCCACCTCCTTTCAAAAGTTCTCGACGATCTCGCCGGAAAGCTGCTCCCACCATTCGCCCATGCTAAGCGTTACGCCGGGAGTAGGACGCCGGTTGCCGCTGCCGCCGCGCCCGCTGCAATAGTTGGCGGCGGTCATCATACTGTCCCACGCTTTCAAGGTCTTTCCCGTTCCTTTGGCGCAATCCTGCGCGAGAACGGTTAAAGCAACCCTGTCTTTTCGGTCGTCGGCGCTGTCTGCTGCTTCCTTTGCATAGTGACCGATCAGCTTTAGCATGGTCGGGTTTCCGTCGTATCTGTCCGCAAAGCCGAAATAGTCATCCACCGTCAGAACGCCGGTTTTCATCAGCTCCACGGCGTTGCTGTCAATGGCGGAAGGGTCGGCAAGGTTGCTTGTCTGTACTTCCTTTTCCAATGCGCGGCGGAGTTCTGCAGCCTTTGCGTCAAACTCTGTCCAGATGCGGGCCGTTTCTTTGCGCAGGCTGTTTTCCGCCTCTTGGAGCTGGAGCGTGGCAATCTGCCTTTTCAGCGCGTCCGGGCCTGCGTCCTGCATGGCCTTTCGTGCCTGCTCTACTGCGTTATACGCGGCGGCGTATTCGTCCCGTGCCGCCTTGAAAGCGACGTCAAGGTCTCTTGCAAAGTGGTTAAACTCGCTCATTCTTTCGTTCCTTTCTGCTGCGGAAAAAGGCCGCAGCGCCCATTCTTATACATGGCGCAGGTATCGCCGCAAGCCAAATGTGCAGGGAGAGGGCAGCGCTTGCCCGCTGTTGCCGTTCCCGGCTTGCACTTGCCGCCTTTGAAAAAAGAACAATCGTCCTCTTTGCATTGTGGGTATAGACCGCTCTGAAATGGGCAATCTTTCTTTTGTGCGGGTGGCTCTTCCTGCATCTTCTTATAAATTACTGTTCCCATCGGCACTTCGCCCGCAGAGGTTACAAGGGTCGGCGCATACTCACGGCATCCGCGCCCAAACTCGCGGTATCGCTTTCCGTGTTCATCTACAAGGGGAAATTCATTCAAAATGTCCATAGACCATCCTTTCAAGTTCTTTGATGATTTCTCTATGCTCTTCTTGCGTTGGCGGCTTTGGCCGTCGCTCAAGCGGCTTATGTAGTGTCCCGGTTGCCGCTAATTCCAGTTCTTCAAGGACGCGGGGCGTAGTATTCCAATATGCGGCGTACCTCGCGCGTTCCGCGTCCGCTAACTCGCCATAAATGCGCCCTTCTGCAATCCAGCGCAGAACATCGGGGAAGCTGTCGCCCTCTTGCTGTAGCTTTGCAAGGCGGGCTTTAATACTGTTATTCAAGGGCTTTACCTCCGATTTCGTCACTCTCCAGCGATGGCAATTCCAACTTGCCGCGCTCAATGGCTTCGTCAATAAGCTGGTAAAGGCTCAAGCTCAGCCCGTCCACGCCCTCGATTGGGTGCGGATAAAGGACAATGCGCCGCCCGTCATGGGTATATGCGCCGTGCTGCATCAGGTAGTTAAAAGGATCTTCTTTTGTGAAATACTCGCCGCCGCCCTCGACAATAAAGACGGTTTCGCCCCCTGCATGAGATTTTAGAAACTCGCGCAGGGCTGCAAGGCGTGCATCAACGGTTGCCATTTAATTCCTCCTTCCAGCGTTCCAGCTCTCGCAACTGCTCCAAAATGTCGGCCTGTTCGGTCAATTTCAGAGAGTAATCAATAATTGATTTAGCCGCGGTGATCCGCGCTTGTGCCGGTATTTCCTCGTCCTCCATGACCGTTTGCAGGGTGCTTAATGCGGGCATTAAAAGCGCCTGCGCTTGTCTGGTCGCATCTTCAATCACTCCGGCGAATGCTTCGCGGTATCGCTGGCAAAACTCCGGGTCTTCAAAATAAGTCCGCATGGTTCGCTCTGCAATTCCTGCTGCTGCTGCCGCGTCTTTCTTGCTTCGAGAAGTCAGAAGAGCCGCAAGCAGCTTTTCTTTATTCGGGGTCAATCGTTGTCACCTTCTTTCCCGGCATCGAATTTCTTCATTGCTGCGTGTGCTGCCGCCACGTCTTCCGGGGTCATGTCTGCGCCTGTCAGATAACGCAGGACAAGGGCTGCTGTGTCCAGTTCATCAAACCATGCAACGGTCCCTCCTTCTGCCGTTTCGATGAAATAACGCCTGTTCTGCGCCATATAGCAGTAAAACATCGTCATTTGTCTTCACCTTCTTTCCCGCCGTTTTCTGCCGTTTTCTGCCTGTCAGATTGCGTTTTCTGGCGGCAATAGATCCGCATAAAGTCCGCAAGGTTCATTGTTACGCGCCACACCTCGCGGCTTCGGCGGTGGAATACGGCGGGTAAGCCGTCCTTGAAATGTTGGCTATCCCTTTCGGCCTGCTGCATCCACTCCGAAAGCCTGACTTGCTCGCAGCGCTTCACCTCGATATGGACACCGGGCAAGCCCACAAGGTCAGGCACTTCACCAAAGGACATAGACCCACCGCGCTTGATCTCGTACCCATATTCACGGAGAACGGCGGCAAGCTCCCTTTCACCGTCTGCGCCTTTTCGCTGTGATGCTTTCCCGCTCGTGTCTTTCACCCCTTTCAATAAAGCTCCTCGTAAAATCGGAGTTCCCTAATTCTTCCGCTAAAAAAATGGTTAATGTTATAATCACAATGCCGGTACTTCGTTGCAAAGTGCCGGTCGATCATGGCGCAATAGCCGTCCGGGGAAACATCCTCACAATAGCCGCGCTTGTCCTCCTGGTCGATATAGGGCATATCCTGGCATATTCGCACGATCTGACTTGCTCGGATTGGCGGATGCGGCCTCCCCATGTGCTTTTCGTACTGCTCGAAGTAGTATTTGAACACGGTCAAGGCGTCTTGCAGAGTATAGACGCTCGGCGGGTACACGCTCGCGGTTATCCTTGCGAATTTCTCAAAATCAAAGATCATAAAACGCTCCCTTATACAAAAAGAAGAAAAATCAAAAATATATAATATCGGCGGTGGTGCGCGCGCAGCGCACCCTTATACATTGTGTGGAATGACTTGTCATTCCCTTTTACTCTCTGTCTCTTACTCTATCTCTATCTCTTACTCTTATTCTTAGTCACTCTGTGACGCTTTACCGTCACAATGTGACACCAGTGAATAAGCTCTTTAGCCGTCGTTGTCACTTTGTGACGCTTTGCGCTCTCGAAGTCGCCGCATTCTTGCCGCCGAATCGCCCTCGCTCCCCGTATTTGCTACGGCTTCGGGGATAAAAAAGCTTGTGTCCGTTATGTCCTCAATAAGCTTGTACCGGCGCAGAATTGCGATTGCGTTTGCAACGTCTTCCGCGTCTTCACCGATAGCAAAGGCGACTTCTTTTGCAAGGGTTTCATCATACCCGTTATAGGAAATAACCCCATCCGTGCGCAGGCTTGCAAGCTGCATCTTCAAATAAATTATGGTGAAGACCTCGCCGCCTGCAGCTTTCCGCAATAGCCGCATTTCCATAGAGTTGAAATACCCCTCTTTCAGTTTCAGCCACCAAAATTTTTTCTTGTCTCCTGCCATTTGCTTAAATCTCCATTTCTAAAGTCTGAATTTGAAAAATTATTCTTTCTGCGCTCCATACGGTTTCCGTCGGGCGTTCAGCGCTAAAAATGCCGACCTGCTCCGCCAGAATATTTTGATACGCTGTGCCGACGTCTGCGGCGGGCAGTTCCAAAAGCTTTTTCTTTAGACGCTTAATCTTGTCTTTCTTTTTTGCCGTTGAAATATCCGCCTTGAAAATTCCCTCTGCGACATCGTTCCCGAAATACTCCGCAAAGGATGCATATTTCCCAGTCAGCATTTTTAGCTCCTTTCCACGGCATCCGCCGCGCATAGAATTTCTTTCGCCCTGTGCCGCATGGAGCGGACAAAACGCGCCTTTTCTTCCTCGTTCGCGGGGAGGTAATAGCCGGTCACATTGTCGCTCAATATGGCCGCGCCCGCTCGTCTCTCGGCGGAGATCATAGCCCGGACGGTTCGACCGTCGAGGCCGGTTATTCCCTCCAAATCTCGGAGGGGAACGGCGTTAGCCTGCCCGCGGCTCAAAAGGTCAGTTATTTTCATTGGCAAGAAACCTTTCCAGCTCGTCAAGGTTGACAAGCGTATAAGTGTAGCTGCCTTTAACGGGCTTGATCGTTCCATCTTTCACCCAGCGGCGCAAAAGTCGCTCGTTGATGTAGCTTCCGGGGTCTTGCGCCTTGATCTCCGCAACTGCTTTGGGAATAGTTCTAATTCGTACCATGATAAAACTCCTTTCGGGTTAAAAATAAAAAGTGCCTATCGCTCACGCACTTTTACCATGCGTAAGTAATAGGCACAAAGGCACATTCAAAGGGGAATTTCTCCCCGTTTGTTTTGTCATTCAATTTTCTTTATTATATCACAAAAGGCGGGGTTTTGCAAGAGTTATGCCCTATTTTTATGCAAAATAGTTTCGCTGATACAATCCGCCGTTTTGTGTCGTGCTTCGTCTATGGCGTGTGCGTATGTGTCAAGCGTCGTTGATACATCGGAATGCCCCAGCATCCCGGCCACGGTCAGCACATCCACGCCGTTTGAGAGCAAAACGGAAGCGGCGGAATGTCGGAACAAGTGCGGGTTAATATGGGGGAGGCCGTGCCGGTCACAAAATGCGGTCAATTCAAGGTTCACATTTCCGGGGTTCATCGGCTTTCCGTTCCATCTTGGAAAGACCAGGTTGTTATCTTCCCAAAGATCGCCCAGCCGCAGCCGGTCTTTTGCCTGCTCCGCCCATAGCTTGCGCAAGAGGTCAATAGTTTCATCGGGGAGGGCAACGCGGCGGCTGTTGTCGGTCTTTGTCGGCCCGCTCTGTATGCCTGTTTCGGGGAGATAAATCATGCTTTGATTTATCAGAACTTCCCGCCGCACAAAGTCCACCTTGTCCCATGTCAGCGCCAGGGCTTCCCCTCTGCGGCATCCCGTGGAAATAAAAAAGGTTATCAATGCGCGGAATGGCAGCGGCTCCCCCTCCAGAGCAGCAAGAACGGCTTTAAGCTGCTCCGGCTGTAAAGCCTTGCTTTCACGAACGCGCTTTTTCTTTGGCAGCGTTACACGCTTTGCGGGGTTATATTTGATAATCATTTCTTTGTAAGCTTGTTCAAGCACCGTGAAAATGATTGCGTGATAGTCTCTGATCGTTCCCGGGGATAGTGGCTTTTCGGCTCCCGTTAGGCTGAAAAGATCCTTTCGGCCTAAGTTCTTTTCGATTATGGCGGCGTTTTGGCGGCTGATTGGCTGATTTTTACATAGTCTGCGGATCAAATTCCCATAGACACCACACGACCGCGCAAAATCGTTGCAAGTTTTCCCCTCTGGTATAAGCTCTTTGAAGTCCACGGCGGGCAGCGCGTACACTTGCCATCGGCAGGCCCCAGGCTCGGAAAACTTCTTGTAAAGCTCGGTTAGGTGCTTCGGCCGGATTTCTTGAATGGGGATTTGCCCTATATACTCATTGATCCGCGCAGTTTGCCGCCGGACGCGGGCCAGCGTTTGCGGCTTGTCCCCGCGCTGCTCCCTTATGGTGTAGCAGTATGCGGCATACTCTGCAAAGGTCTGTTTGTTATCTGCTTGAAAGCCGCTCATTAGGTCTTGTTCAAACTCTGTTGCCACGCGCTGCAATTCTCTGTTGAGTTCTCGCGCGGTCATGGGCCTGTCCGGCTTCCATGTCTTATAATGTCTGATTTGCCGGTCGAGGGCATCACGGCCCAGCGTGACCGTGATTTTATACGCCGTGCCGTGTTTCCCCTCTATCTTCCTAATGCTCGCCATTGTTTAAGCTCCTTTCCGCTCCTTGATGTTCATAACCCCTTCCCATTTACACCGCCTGCAAAAGGTTGTGACGCCATTACAAACGGCATCGGGGGCCAGCTTGTGCAGCTTTTGGCCGCAGACCGGGCAGCAATACCACAACTGCCCGTTTACCAATTTCACCACGCCGCCGCTCTCCTTTCTTGGCGCACATTTGGCGCACAACTTCGGCGAATAGGCGGGAACGGCTTGCAATTTTGGCGCACAATTCAAGGGTTAAACCCTCTCTTTTGCGTAAGTATTGCAACGGTTCTTTTTAATTGGCAAGAATATTGTACATTCTTGGGGCAGTTGTCGATGTCCTCTCCATAGTCCTTATAAGTGGGCGTTGCGCTATAGCTAATGCCGCCGGTCGTTGCGCCGATCTGCCCCGCCTCGCCGATGGTGCCGGTAGCCGGTGTGAAGTCGGTCGTAAGAATACCGGCGTTAATCTGAAGCTTCTGAAAAGTATCAGCAGGAATCTTGGTAAATTTCATGTCGTTGTCCTTTCATCAGTTTTGCGACAGGAACTCAACCGTAATGTTGAGATACCGCCGCTTGAAGTTTTTATCGCCTTCGTCCGCGATATTCTGACACCACGGGGAGCCACGCTTGATCCACATTGCTCCGCCGTCATAGGCGACCATACAGCCGCCCATGCCGATTGCGTCGCTGATTTCTTGTGCCTTTGCGTTGGGCATCGCTTCGCTCTCGGTGTAATACCAAAGGCTGACCGTCAGCGCGATTTCGCCGCTCTCCCATGATCCGGTGATAAGCTCATAGGTCAGCCACGGAAAGGTCGCGTCTTCCGGCACATTCGAGGTCGGATACGACGGGAGGAATTGGGAAAACCACGCATGGAGTGCCTTGTCCTTTGTCATTTCGGCAGCTCCTTTCGTTCGGCGGTGAAGAATTTCAGTGCTCGGACGGTCGCCCCCGCAGACCTTGGCGCAGCTTTTTCCTCGGGATTCGAGGTCACACGATAGGTAATCCCCGTTTCCGTATCGCGGAAATAATCGTTGTACTCGATGGGAACGCGCTGATTGACCAGTGCGGAATATACCGAGGTAACACCGTCCTTTTCCGCTTTTCGCGCCTCCATCGATGTGTCAAGAGACTGGTAATTGAGGAACTCCGCTCCCTCTTCCCACGCGGTGATGTAGCCGCCCGCTCCGTCAGGCGTGCGCTTTTTCTCCATCAAAATGCACTTGTGGGAAAAATCGTCCAGTAAACTCACGGTTCCACCCCCTTGAGCTTGCGCCAGTCATTTAACCGGCCTTTAAAAGCGCCCTGCCAGCCCGTCCCGGCGCTCGTGTCGGCATTTCCGCCGCTTGCCTTTGTGTAACTGTACCCGCCGAAGCTTTCGCTCGTGTACGGGCTTAAAACGGCTTCACCGTTCTTTTCTTCCCACGCGGCGATATCTTCGGCAAGCAAAACCACAGCCTTCGGAACAGCCAACACCCACACCGTTCCGGTAAAGGTTTCATCCGTAAGGTCAGCCGCCGGATATTGATGCAGACCGTCATTAAACACAGAGCCGCAGATGCGGAAATATTGATTGTTCAGGAGAAAGGGCAGCGCAATGCTGCCGTTCTCCACGGCGAACGTGCCCTCGTGAATCTCCACAAGGAACCAGTTGTTCAAGTGCCGTAAGACTTGTTCAAGCATTACGCTGCCCTCCTATTTAGCCCGCGCCGGCCACAGAAACGGTAGCCACGGCAATGCCGTCCAGATACTCAGCCCACAGCTTCATGCCCATGATGGCGTACATATCGCCCGTGGCGCGGCTGTAATCGCCGTCAACATGGACGCCGATCAGGTTGGTCTCGCCCTTCACGGTGTAATTCAGCCCCAGCTTGGCAAAGTCGCTGTCGCTCGGGTCTACATAGTACAGGTCGATGTTCTCCACGGGCAGAGCGATCACCTTCTTGGAGGCGATGTACTTCTCGGGCAGCAGGAACAGGGTGCGGTAGCCCATGAAGTTCTCCACGTAGTTGATGCCGAACATCGTCTGCACGGTGATCTCCTTGTCGCCCAGGTAATCGTAAGCGTCGATGATATTGGCAAAGCCCACCACCTCGGTCACGTCCTTATCCAGACCGGCAAACTTGTCCAGCACCTTGCCCTTAGCCATAGCCAGAGCACGCTGCCACGTTTTCTCGGTCACCTTCAAAGTGCCGGTACCGAGGAAGGTGTAGAAGTCGGTCAGGACCTTGTTCTGCAGGGCCACAAGGAAAGCCTCGTCGGTCTTCTCCACGGCAACGTCAGCGCCGTACTTTGCGACACTCTCGATGGTCACGCTCTTGGCGTACTTGTTAATGTCGATATCGCCGTAGGCAACAGGATCCACCTTCATCTTGGTGAAGGGGATCTCGTCACCCTCTGCCACGGTGCCGCCCTTGAGGCCACCGTCCACGCTGGCCTTGTAGGAAACCAGCTTCGTGCCGGGGGCCTTGCGAATGGGGCGCATAATGCCCATGATGTTACGCAGTGCGTCCCAGTTATCGGCGAAGCGGGACACGAAATCCACCTCACGGGCGGAAGTGGTAAACTGTGCAGAAGTTGTTACGTTAGTTTTCGCAGCCATAAATAGCTCCTTTCAAAAAATCAGTTATTTTCGCTTGCCATCAGATCGGCAAGCGCTTTCTGGCGCTCCGCCGTAGACATCACATAGCGGCCTTTATCGTCCTTCTTGTAGATGTCCTCTCGGGATTTTGCGCCGCCGGTGTTTGCCGGGGGGTTGGCGGGATTCGCTCCGTGCGTCTGTGTGGTGGAGACAAGCCCCTTGTAGGTGCCGTCTACGAGCGCATCAAGGCTCTTGGTGTCCTTGATCTTGTCGCCGTCCATCTCCAATGCGGCCATTTCTTCGACACAGCCGCGCATCGCAAGGTCCAAATTCGCGCCGGTGATGTTTTTGCTCTCAAAGTAAGCACGCACGGCCTTTTCCTTTGCCGCCTTGCTTTCCTTTGCCGTGATGTCGGTCTTAAAGGCTTCAAAGGCCGAGTGTTCCTTCTCGTACTTCTCCTTGTAACCGCCGTCACCCGCTGCCTTGAGGTCGTCCAACTGCTTCTGAACGCCGGGCAGCTTCTCCGCATCGGCCTTGTAGCGGGTCACATCCGCCTTTAGGCCGTCCACGGTGTCGGTATGCGCCTCGATGATGGTATCAACCTGCTCATCGGTAAGCCCCATACCCTTCAAAAGTTTTCGTGTAAGTGCCATGACACTATCTCCTTTTCTTCGGTTCCGTTCCTTCGGAAACGATAGTCTTATAAAAACCGCTGTCCTTTGCGGTAATTAACAAAAAGAGCCAACTGCATACAATTTGTAAGCAATTAGCTCCTATTTCAGTTCGTCCTCCAATATCTTCCGGTATTGGATGGCATGGTCGGCGGCAGCAGGTTTCAAAAACGGCTGTGCCTTGTTGCCACGCGTGTAATGCCAATTTCCCTTTGCGTCCTGATACACCCACGGTGTAGGCCGTCCGCCGCCACCTTCGGCGTAAATGCCGGTTCCTAATTCCACATACGCACCGTACTCAGAATCCGTTCCGATGATTGCCGCCGGTTCCTGCTCGTCTACCACATGAGTAATGCTGTTGCGCAGATTGCCGGTGTCAACGGGGCACAGCTTTTTTGCATATCCCTCTGCCACCAGTCCGCACTTTTCAAGCCCGCGCAGCAGCGCCGCCTTAATTTCGGCAGAAATCTCTTTGCTGTTGTCTTGGATTTCAACGCTCATTTTCAAATCCCTCTTGACTATTTTACGGAAATTGCATATACTATCTATGAGGAAACTCATGTTTCCGTTTTATCGAGGTAATCCTCCGCCCGTTCTGGTGGGGGGTTGCCTCATTTTTTATATCGCCGCACAAAGAGGACAGCCCCGTTATGCAGCGCAATTATATCTGCATTAAACGATTTGCTTCTTGTTGCTCTCGCATCCAATACATCAATTAGTTTTTTCTTATCAATCCCATCGGCAACATCAAAAATCACCCCTCCTTGATTCCCGTGTATCTGCTTTATCGCTTTGCGCAGAGCGCTATCTGCGGCTTTTTCTGTGGAAATCGACTTTATTTCCCATTGCTTCCCTTTCCACAGCATGTCTGGCATTTGCATACCTGGCGTCTGCGATTCTTTCAGTAGCACAATTTTCCCGCCGAACAGCTCTCTAATTTGATTTGCTACATTTATTTCTTCTTTGTGGGTTTTGGAGCGGTATCCGTTCTCGTATCGCACCTTACCCATGCGGGGCTTGGCAGAATCTATGTATTTCTTCGTAACATCCTTTGCAGATTTTTCGCTCCCCATGTGATATGGGGATAACTGTTTGCCGCTGTATCCCTGCTTCGATGCTTCCCACTGAGCATATGTCATGTCAGATATAAGCCCGTCGCGTGTCCTACGCAGCCCGTCTGATGTATCTACCCCATCCACGGCGGCAATCAGCGTACAGCGGCAGTTATATATCTCCCACGGTGGTCCTTGTGGGTCGCCGGGAAAACGACAACCGTTAGAAAACTTCTTTTCCTGCGCCACTTGTTCGCCGTCAAGCATGGCATGAGAGTGGCGTGTACGCGCGTCCAGCGTAGCCAACCATTCTTTTTTGAGCTTTATCCCCATCTTCTCCGCCGCTGCGTAGCTGTCCATGCGTCCGGCATCGCCCAGCGGACGAACGCCCACATCATGATGGAGGTCTTGCCGGAACGCACGGCGCCGTCGCAGATCAGCGCGTCATACTTGGAATAGGGGAAAGCAAGGATTTTCGCTTGCTTTGGGCTAATCATAGCTCTACAACGCAATCCTCTACTCTCGGCGTGCAGAGGTATTCGTGCCATAGCTCTTCCGTGTCTTCGTTTTCCATAACGACCATCGCCGCTTTCCCAACCTTGTCCCGGTAGATAATTTTTTTAACTTTTTCGAGATTTACAAGGATTTCCCCGTCACATCCGCATGTAATAAATTTATTCATCGCTCTCCAACCCTTCTGCCATTTCACGCAGACTCACACTCAATGCGTCATCCTGCGTGTTGTCAGTCGGCAAACCCAGCTCCACAATATCGCGCTGCCCAAGGTACTGTTTCCCCAGCCAAATCGCCATGCTTGCGTTCTTTGCCGCAAGCTGCCACTGGCTCCGACGCAGTGAAATTTTCCCCGCTCCTCGCTTTTGCGCAAAAACTTCCGAAAAACTTCTCTTATAGGTTCGTTTGCACCATGTTTCCAATGTGTCCGAGCATACATCAAACCAGCCGCAGATTTCCTCAAGCGTGCATTGCAGGCCGCAGAGGTTCTCGAACTGCTTCTGATCTATTTCCTTTCTTGGCCTTGCCATACGCGCCCTCCTTTCTCGCAGTCAGCTTTCTCGCCGCCAGAGCGCGGCAGTGACCGATTATGAACACACCGTCACGGTCAATCACAATCGGCTGCACAAATCCGTATTGCTTGATGCTCTCCGCAACATTGTTGATTTGCCTCTTATCATGCTTTTTGCGTTTGCGGCATACGGCACAATATCTGCAAGCCGCCGTTTTGTGATTTCCATGCTTTCCTCCTGTTTTGCTACCAGCCCCCACCCCTTGGCCTTACATAGCAGACTTTACCCGCCCTAACGGGCATACACATCTTGCGTGTCCGGCTCTCCCCGAGCCAAACATGGTACGCAAGATCTTTTTTATCGGCTCCCGGCTGCGCTGCGTCCTCCTACCAGCCATCAGGAACTTGGCAATTATACCAGCCGCCTGATACTTAGCTTTTTACGCTTCCTCGCCCGCTGGCCGGGATGGTACGGCATTGCAGTCCTGCCCTGCTTTAGCGCTTCGGGAAACATTCTCCTCCGTCACTCGCTGTGGCCTCCCCTTACGGGGCACCTATGCCGCATATTGGCCGTCTTCCCGCTTAGATTGTCACACGCTCATGCCCGCTTGAGGCCCCGCAAGCATCTCAAGCGCCGCTGTTCGGTCATGGCAAGGAGGACGCATCCTCACGCGCAGTTTTCAGCGAGCATTGTCATTTCCATGTGAGCCACGACGAACGGTCTCACAGTGTCCGGGTGCTACCCGGCCTCTTGTGCAAGCGGCTGGACTCGAACCAGCGACAGACACCCGACATTTGCCTTGCTCCGCTCTATCCGACTGAGCTACGCCTGCATATATAGGTGCCGTGTGGGAGGTGCGACCTCCCGCCCCTGATCGTGGGGTGCAACGAGCGCACGGCATATAACAACAGCCTATAGGTTTCCCTACAGGCTGTTTGTGCCGGTATGACCTTTCGGTGCCAGAAGGTGCGCCCAATACCGGCGGCGCATAAGATGGAGGAAACGGGTTGAGTGGAAAGACGGGTGGATGGCTATGCCTTATCATCCACTGTACCTATTGTAGCACATCATTAGGTGGAATTTGTGCCAACTTTCTCTGCAAAACCACAATATATGGCTATGTCAAGCAAAAACTGCTCTTTTCTCCTGCTGAATGTCCGCTCGCTTATCCCCGGCACGATGATCCTACTTCGAGAATACTTGTGCTTGCCCTGACAGTTGCGCATGATCCCCTGTGTAAGCTGCTTTCGGACGCTCTCACTCTCCAAATCCCGCCCACATCGATCTATGGCGTATTCCACTGCCCGCATTTTCTTGGTTTCCGGCCAGTTTTCTATGGCGGCAAGCTGCTCCGCCTTGCTTTCGGACGGCCTACCAATGCCTGGAGAGTGGGGCATTCCCTCCGTTGCACTGCTTCCGCCGCTCAGTATCTCGCTCCGTTCATCGTTGTATGCCTGTACTCTCCGTGGATAACCTCTGACATAGGCGATGCACTCAAGCCGCACATCATACGGCAGTGTTTGTTTTCTGCTCATGCCCGCCTCCTCACTCTGCGTTGTTGATTAGTTTGTAGTCGCTCCGCAGAGCGTCCGCAATGTCTTTCTTGGTCACATAGCCGCTGTTCTTTGCATTCACCAGCTTCACAAGGCACTTTTGCAGATACTCAATGCTCATGGTGTCGTGACTGTCCGGCGTTTCCTCCAGCACATGGAATCCAAACTTTGTAAGCAGCACTTCGGATACCAAATCCATATTCTGCTTTGTCCCTATCAGCTTTCCCTGCTGGTACGCTTTCATGGGGTTGTTGGGCAGGGTTTTGCCGTCAATTCTCATTTCCGTCCCTCCTTGATCTTGTCCATCAGAAGCAGCCGCACAGCTTGGCAGAGTGCATATACAAGGCTATTCTGCCAAATGCTCCGTCGCTCCTTAATGCGGCACATACCGTTCTCGATTTCCTCCAAGGCTTCCAGCATTGCGTCTTTATTCGCCATCGGCTGCCCTCCACGGAGTGTCCACGCATTCAGGATGGACAATCTCCATCTCGATCGCCCACAGTAGGTTCCACGCCGCAGCTACAAGGTGCGGATCATCTACATAGCCCGCCAAATATTTTGCTGCGTGGCGAATGGCGGAATCTAACAGACTGTGGGTTGGGATTCCTTTATCGACATTATGCTCCCCGTATTTCAAAGCACCCGCCTCGCAGTGCTTCGACACTTCCATGATAGCCAACCAAGGGAGCAAATCCATCCGTCCCTTGCCCGTGTGCATATCCCGGAGTGCTCCGCTTGGAAACTTTGTTCTTTCTCCGCTGTCTTTAATCATAGTCCCTCCGTTCTCCGTAACTGCAAAAATCGTCAGCCTTTACATACGGTAGTCCACCAGCGAAATCACATCCGCATTCGTATTCATCCGGCTTGTAATGCTTGCAGTCCTTGCACCGCACCACTTCCACAGCGTCAACGGTTGGAACAACATACTTGATTATGTGATATGCTTCTGTAAATCCCTCGGCAAGACTATCAAGCTGAGTTTCACCGTTGTGTATCAATTCTTTCGTTTCCTCGTATTCTTCGCCAAACAGTCTCAATGCTTCATCAGCATCAATCAGCCGCATCGCCGTCACCTCCGTTATACTTCGGCATTGCTGCCCATGCAAGCACGCCATCCCAATCTCCGTGATCTTCCAGCCCGATCAGGTTGTTGCACTCGTCACAGTCCACAGAGCAGATATCCTTGTCAACGCCCCATCTTGTGGCAATCAGGATTTCGTCACCATCATCCGGCATCTCGCAGTCAAAAATGTACTCCGGGACTTCATAGTCGGCATATCCTCTTTCTGCATACAGGCTGGCAAAAGGGATGGATGTGACGGAGTAGTGTACGCTGTTATCGGGGATTCCTTTCAATACCTCGCAACTGTCACCGTTATATACTGCGTATTTGCGGCCGATGGCTTGATCTAAAACATTCATTCGCTTATCACCCAATCCGGGACGATCATCACAATCTGCGGGTCATAGGGGATCACGATCCGCTCCTGCCCCCGGATATCCTTTCTCAAAATTTCCTTGGTATATTGCACCATGTTTCTCTTCATCTCAGCGGCTTGCTGCTCTTTGCGCTCCACATTGGCCTTTACAGCCCCCTCTGCCGCCGAAGTGACAATATGCACATTTACGGGCCGCTTTTGCCCGAATCGGTAACACCTGCGAATTGCTTGGTACATTTGCTCGTAGCTGTCGGACAGCCCCACAAAAATCATGTTGTGGCACTGCTGCCAGTTCATTCCAAATCCGGCAATGGATGGCTTCGTGATCAATACGCGCAGGGCTCCATTTGCAAAGCGCATCAGCGCATCTTCCTTCGCATCCGGTTTATCGCTGCCGCGCACCTCCTCGCTGTTGGGGATGAATTCAGCCAGCAATTCGCTTTCGGCGTTCAGGTCACACCAGCACACCCACTGATCATCCGGGTTTTGCGCGATAATCTCCGCCGCTTGTTCGCACCGTTCCCGCAGGCTGGCCCGCCGTGCATCCCGCCGTTCCGTGAGTGTTTTTGCAATCTCACATCCAAACAGGCTATATTCGCCATCGGACTTTACTTCCACGATATGTTCCGTCATGTTCAGGGACGGCAATATGTATCCGTCATTTGGGTATCCCAAATCCCCCGGGCATGTCAGCACCACGGCCCATGTGGACACCCATTCCCAGAACCTATCCTCCGCATGCCCCTTGAGCCGCCATTTGCCGGTGTCGCTGCCGTCGTGGATGAAGTAAGTCGCCAGCATCTCTGTACGGCTCATAATGCCAAGGAACTCCACTTGGTTTCCAAGCTCCATATAATCATTGGGCGAAGGAGTAGCCGTGCAGGAAAGCCGGTAAGGCGTATCCTTGAACATTTCAATAATTTGGTTCCGCATCTTGCCGGTGTAATTCTTCAAGATGCTGGATTCGTCCAGCACCACGCCTGCGAATGATCTCCCATCAAAGTGCTGCAGCATCTCATAGTTCGTGATGTTGATTCCTGGTGTCACATCGTCCTGTGTCCGGCAAATTGCTGCGGAATACCCGAACTTCTGCGCCTCTCGCAGCGTTTGCGCACCCACCGTCAGCGGGGCCACAATCAGTACAGGCATCCCTTCTCGTTTTGCCACCTGATCGGCAAATTCCAGCTGCTGGATGGTTTTCCCGTTGCCGCACTCCTCAAACAGCGCCGCACGGCCCTTGCGCAGTGCCCACCGTGTGATGTCCTTTTGCCATTCGAACATGTGTATGTTCATCGCAGGCTTGTCCACCTCAAATCCGCAGGAGGGCGGGATGTGCTGCTTTCCTGCAAGGAAATCTTCATACCTCACCATTCCACCGTCACCCGCCCTTCATCCGGCATCAGCAGCCGCAGATGCGACAAGATCGCCTCTCGGTCTCCGTCAAGCTCCAGACGTGCGTGCAGCAGCGCTGTCTGCTTTTTCGGGGTCTCCTCCGGTGCTGCGTCCTCCTCATGGGCGGGTTCTTGGCGTGCGGTCTCCCCGTTGCGCCATAAGTCCAGATTCCGCTCCCACAGCACCCGGTCTCCTCCCCCCCTGGGAAACGCTACCCCGTGCCGTTTCCCGGCTTGCCGGACTGTCTCCAAGTTTACGCCCATGGCTGCCGCCAGCCACGTTGCCGTCGCTCCGCAGCCCCGCATATTTGTCAGGTACTCCTTTTGCAGATCTCCGGGCATCTGCTTGTATGTCCCCCACGGCATGACCCGCTTGGTGTTCCAGCTTCTCACCTCGCTGTTTAACGCCTCCCGCTCTTTTTTCGTCAGGCCGTCGCTGGGAAATCCCACCCGCCGACCGCCGCCGACCACCTTGTGTCTGGCCGAGTTCCCGATCTGTTTCTTCTCCCGGATGTCCTTGTCAAACTCCGTCATTTCCTTCTTCCTCCCGTCTTGCATATTTCCTGTCCACGGCCTCGCACAGCGGACACAGCCAGTATTCCCCGGCGCAGTATCGGGTGATCTGCCGCCGCAGCGCCTCACGGGACGGCATCCAGCTGACCACCGGATCGTCCGCCAGCACCCCCTCGCACACAATGCGCTGGGAGCCGTTGTCTGTCCTGTAATAGGGGCATCGCACGTGTACCTTTGCGTGTCCTCCGGCCATACTATCACCATCCCATGTACTTTTCCATCTGCCGGTCTGTCAGAGCCTGTGCAAGGCCATTTTTGGGCGGCGCAGAGGCTTCCGTCCTGCTCCACCGCTCCCACGTCTCTGCATTTCGGCAAGCCGCTTTCCAGTCTTTCATGGGGGTCTTGCCGACCATCCACCCTTTCGATGCGTAGAAATCGATAAATCCCTGCGGATCTACGGGTGACTGGCGCTGCGCCACATAGGACTGCACCTCTGCCAGCGTGGGCGGAACAAAGCGCTTGGGGCCTGAGGGGGGAGGGGGGGAGCAATAACTATCGTTCTCACTCTCTTTCTCTCTCTCTTTCTCCTTCTCTTTCTCCTTGCGGGTTTGTTCCGGTTTGTTGCGGGTTTGTTCCGGTTTGTTGCCGGTTTGTTCCGGTTTGTTCTGCGTTTGTTCCGGTTTGTTTTTCGTTTGTTCCGGCCTGTTGCCGGTTTGTTCGGCGGAGAGTGACGTTTGTTCCGCCCGGCTGCGGTTTTCCGCCTTGCTGCGGCCCACCTCCAGCGTGGGCCGGATCAGGGTGAAAATGGCCCTGGCCACGCCGGATAGCTCCGGCTCCTCTCCGTCCAGTGCATAGGCGCATACCGCCAGCACGATGTCCCGGAACTCCTCCGCCGGAAGCTCCTTCAGTGCGTCGTAGTAGCTCCGGTACCACGTGAATTGCTTTCGCTCCATCCCACGGCCCTCCCATTAAAAGGGCAGGTCGCCGTCGTCCTCGCCCTCCTGAAAGTCATCCGCCGACACATCCACGCCCCGTCCGGTGGTCTCCTCCCGCTTGCTGTCGGCAAAGTAGAGACTGTCAGCCAGCACCTCCATGCTGCGCCGCTTGTTTCCCTCCTTGTCCTGCCAGCTGCGGCCCTGCAGCGACCCGGTCACCGCCGCCATCCTGCCCTTGTCCAGATACTTGGCGGCAAATTCCGCCGTCCCCCGCCATGCCACCACGTCGATGAAGTCCGTCTCCCGGTTCCCCCCGGCATCCTTATAGTCCCGCTCCACCGCCAGCGAAAAGCTGGTCACCGCCACGCCGCTCTGGGTGCGCCGCAGCTCCGGCTTCCTGGTCAGCCGCCCCATAAGCACGATCCTGTTCAGCATACTGCCACCTCCAGTCCGTCCGCAAACAGCTTCAGCTCCTCCGGCCGAAAGTACACACGGGGATTCCCCCTCTCGATCCGGTAGCCGTTCAGCTTCCCGCTGCGCCGCAGCTCGTCCAGCGTGTCCTCGCTGATGGAGAGCAGCTTTGCCGTCTCCCGCTTGGTGTAAAGCAATTTGTCCATTCCTGCATCCTCCTTGTTGTATTCGTTGTTATAGCGTTGTTATAGCAGTTCCACTGCGCTGTCACAAATAGCTTTTCCCGAACTCCCGACGGAAGTCCTCCTCCGTCCAGCGCTGATCCTCCATGGCCTTTAACTGGCCGTAGCGCTTCAGGCGCTGCATCTGCCCTGTGCTCTGGTGTACGGCGCTGGGTGCGAAGATGTGGCACCTCCTGTGGCACAAATACACCACAAGGCCGTATTTCTCGCTCTTTTTCCGGTATGCGCCGCCGAAGATGTGGTGCAGGTCCAGCGGATCCTCCGCCCCGTTTCGCCCACATAAAAAGCATCGTCTCTCATCCAATGGGCTGCGCCTCCCCCCATTGGGATTTCAGCGCCGCCAGCTGCTGCGGGGTCATGGTCTCGATCCCCGCCTCCCGGCAGTCCTCCACCACCCGGTCAATGAGCCGGGCCATCTGTTCCGTGTCGTAGGTGGAGGAACCGTACCACAGCGTCACGTTGGCGCAGCCTTGGAGCTTGCTGGGTGCCTTTTCCGCCATCCAGCCCAGCCCCCGTCCGCTCCACCGGCGCATCAGCTCGTCCGCCGCCTTTTCCTGCACGCATACGATGTCGCTGACCCCGGCGATCTGCCGGATCTCCTCCTGATAGATGCCCTCCTTGGTGGCCCCGTAATGCGCCGCCAGCTTGTCCATCAGCACCCAGCAGTAGGCGTTGGCATCGAGGCTCCGGCCCTTGCGCTTGATCTGCGCCCGATATTCCTTCCCCGGCTGCAGCTCGTCCACCACATCCATGGCGGAAAGCGCCGTCGGCACCCGCAGGCACAGCCAGTCTCCCGCCCCGTCCTGCATCCATTTGGCCTCCAGCACGCTGACCTCCGTCATGGCTGCAACGCCTCCTCTCTGGGCCATTGCCCCGTTTTCAGGCACTTTGCCAAGTACCGCAGCCTCGGCAGATACTCCCGCTCCACCCATTCCTCGTCATAGGGGATGGGATGGAAGCTCATGCGCCCCATGTCGATGGGGAGGAAGTAGTTCTGAAGTTCCGCCTCCGTCATCCGGTAGGCTGCAATGCGGCACTCCTTCCGCCGCCGCAGCCCCCATCCGCTTGCCAGCATCTCCACCTGACACTGCTGCCAGTATGCCTTGCTCACCCGAAATTCCGCATTGCTGTGGGTCTTGACCTCCGTGATGAGCCGGGCATCCTCGCCGTCGTAGTTCACCCGCAGCCGCAGCCCGTGGATTCGTACCTGCCGGTCTCTGGTGCGGATGCCCAGCGCATCCAGGATCTTCCCCTCATAGGCCGTCCCCGCCTGCATGGCCGGGGTGGTGAAGGTCTCCTGCCGGATGCCCAGCTTCACGCTCCACCATTTCCGGAAGGTCTCCGTGTCCCACCGGCTCATGACCTTGGACGTGTCCGAGGCCCCGATCCAGCCGCTGCGGTCGTGGTCGTGGATCACAGCCGGCTCACCGCCTTTTCAAGACTCCCCAGCTTGTCGAACCACCCCATCATGGTGGCCATCTGCTTGTCGTTGATGCCCAGCTGCGCCAGCAGATCCCGGTGGGAAAGGCCCCCCTGCTCCTTGCTGGTGATCAGCCGCTCCAGCCGCTCCTTCACGGCGTAAATGCTGTGCCTCGACAGATCCTCCTCCCCGTCGTCGCCGTCCCCGGCGGCCCACAGGTCAAAGCCCAGACCCGTCCGCACCGCCACGCCTTTGACAAAGGCTCTGGCCAGCGCATTGTTGATCCGCAGCTGGTTCAGCGTGTCCTCATACACCACCAGCGACCCATTCAGCAGCGGCATGTCGTAGGAAAAGACGTTCTCGTCAATGTGGATCTCCACCGACACGAACCAGCACTCCGTCACTCTCCCCTTGCTGGTGGTCACCTTGGCCTGTGGCCACAGGTAGCTGTTGGTCTCCGGGCAGCGCCGGGGAGCGTACCAAACGCTCTCCGCTCCGTTCTCGTGCAGCAGCTTCACGCAGTTGGCCCAGCCCAGATAAGGCACCTTCACCGTGTTCCCCCGCTCGTCCTTGGCGTCCCGGAGACCGCACAGGGGCCGCACATCCAGTTTCACCAGTTCGTTAAAGGGCTTCAGCATTTCTCCTTCTCCTCCTTCTTGTCCTCTTCCATTACGTCCATCAGGCTGTTTCCCTCCAGCAGCTGGTCGATCACCTCCATCTCCGTCTGCCCGAAGCCCGCCTTCATCAGCCACCGGAACCGCCGCCGGGTGTTCTCCCGGCACGTCCCGCAGGCCGCATCGTTCTTCCAGCGCCACCCGCTGCAAAGGGGGCAGGGCCTCGCCTCCAGTTCCGAAAGCGGCCCCAGCGCCTCGCCGCACCGGGGGCAGCTCAGCCCGTGGTAGCCCACGTCCTTTTCCTCCTCCACCGTCGGCTCGTCAAACACCTCGCCGCAATACTGGCACAAATACATCCTCTTCTTCCTCCTCGTCGCTTAGATCTACATATTCATAGGGGCCGCTTGTCCTCTGCCCCCGGTACACGGCCTCCATGGCCCGCCGAACCGTTCCATAGCTGCGCCCGATCAGCGCCGCCAGCTCTCCCATGCTGTCCGCCTGCGCCACCGGAAGCCGGTACCTGTCCTTCGTCACGTAGCGGTATACCCGCATTTCTTCCTCCGCCTCCTTGGCTGATAGCTCCGGCACTTGCCCTCCTCATCCCACAGGGGCCGGGGATTGCACTTGCCCACCATCTCTGCGTAGTTGCAGGCCCACATCCGGTTCGGCCCGGTCATTCCGTACCGGCACGCCCGGCATCTGCTCCAGTCCTTCAAGCCTCCACCATCTCCCTTATTTCTCCAGCCGCTCCAGCAGCCGCACAAACCAATAGCTGACCGTTGCGGCCCCGATGATGACCAGCGTCAATGTGTAACCGTCCATCAATTCACCTCCGCAGCGCACAGCGTGTCGCACATACCCTTGCAGGGGCAGGCCGGACAATCGCACTCCAGCGGGCTCTTCTCTTCGCACAGCGCATCGTGCCGTGCCAGAAAAGCATCCTCCAGCGCCCTGTATTCTTGGTTGGTCATGTTTACTCCTCTCTCTCCTCAATCCACGCATCCAGTTTCTTTTTAAAAATCTGAAATACCCGGCTGCGGTCGGTGCGGATGCACACGCCGAAGGGGTACACGCCCTGCTCCAGGCCGTCGGCCAGAGTGTCAGAACAAAGGCTCAAGCCTTTATCTCTAAGATACTTCGATGCCTGGTGAAGCGTCATGGTTTCGATCATTTGTCATCCTCCTTCTTCAACAGCTCGTCCACCGTGCAGCCGTACAGCTCGGCGATCTCCGGCAAGCGGCTGGCCCTCGGGGCCTGCGTGCCGGTCTCCCACATGTAAACCGCCGCATCCGTCACCTTTAGTTTCTCGATGACCTGCCGGACACTTAGCCCAGCGGCCAACCGAGCGCTGCGAAAACTCATTCTGTCACCTCCAGTTTGATTCTTGCTTAGTTTTTAAGGTTGAATACGGGTGTTACGGCATCAGGGCGGCTTTCCCTCTCCGCAATCAACAAAAACTAAGTTTTACTTGACAACTTAGCAAACTGTGGTATTATGGAAGTGCCAACAACCCTTAATATTTTCCGCAGTCCGCTAAGTGCAGGGGGCTTGGTTTTGTATTGCCTCCCGCCGATTCTTATTATAACTAATTAGAAGTTATAAGTCAACCACTTTCTATTAGTTTTTATTAGTTTTGGTGAACTGCACAATATCCACGAGGTGCAAATGGACGCTATAGACAAAATAAACTTTTACTTGAGCAAAAAGGGCAAAAATGGAGCCGATTTAAGCCGCGCATTAGGGCTATCAAATAGCATTTATAGCCAATGGAATACGCGGAAAACTAAGCCGTCAAATGTTCGCCTTCCCGCTATTGCCGAATATCTCGGTGTCTCCGTAGAGGACATTATGCCGGACGATGTAGCCGCCCCCGCAGCTTCGGAGGGCGCAAAAAAAGCCCCCGATCCGGAGATCGAGGGCGTAATGGAAGATGAAGATTTGAAAGAAGCTGTCGAGCTTTTGAAAAAAATGGATAAGGAAACCCTGCGGATTTTTATCAAAGCCGCCCGCGGGGCTTTGGAGAATTAATTATGAGTATTTCGTGGGGTGAAATCGGCGTTTCCGCCTTTTCTGTTTTGGCATCCGCCGGAGTGTCTGTCTACATTTCTAAGCGGACAGCAAAAGCAGAAATCGAAAAGCTGAAAGCAATATGGGCGCACGAGAAAGAGGCCGCTTGCGATTCCGATTTTGATGCGATGGTTGCCGCCGTTTCCTTATATGCAAAGTATCCGTCTCCCGCAAACTTTCAGTCCGCTACCAACGCCGTCGGCATTTATCGCGCAAAAGCCACGGGAGAAGCGGCGGAAAAGGTTGACGAACTCAGCCGTTTAATCGTGAGGGAATGCCCAAATTGCGCAGCAGTATCCGACCAGCTGCAAGCCGTAATTGAGTGCAAGCGTAAAGCGTAGCTTTAAAAGGTCGCCTTGCCCTGCTCTCCCTCTTTCCAAAACATATCAAGTTCACCGGAAAAAAGATTCCTGGCAATTTTGTAAAGCTCACTGATGGCTGTTTCGCGGTCAACGCCGTCCAGCTCAAGGCCGATTTCGCGCTCGTAGCCGTTTTCTTTACTGATAGCCCAAATTTTCATTTTATCGCCTCCATAATTTTATCAAACTGATTGCGGGTTATTTTACTCGCCAAAGAAATCGCCTCAGAAAGTAACGCAATATGCTCTGCATTCTTTATTATATCACATTTATTTCCCGTTTCACAGCTTACAATTTCCATCTTTATACTTTTCTGCTTACAATCCACATTATTTCTCCTTTCGGTTTATCTACCTATAGTCAAAATATGGCATTTGTTGCACAGTTTAGGGCAACAATACAAAAAAATTTTTTAAGAAGGAGCATAATTAGAAATGGCTAAAAAATCTTCCTTTAAAATACCAGGGCTTTCCTTTAGCTGGAAACGTGCGCTTGGAATTACCAGCGCAAAACGCAAGATTGCAAAAGCAACGGGAATTCCTACAACAAAGGCGGGGCGGCAAAGAAAAGCCGGCAAGCTATTGGGGATTAAGTGAACGCCATAGAAAATTATTTCATATAGTCCCCACCGCCCCCGCACCGGACGGTGGGGATTTTTTGCCGCCTATCGCCGTCACTGGCTCTTGGCCGCATACCCACAGTATCAGTTTGTTGTTTGGCAAGTCAATCCAAAAACCGGATAATATGCGATTAGCCGGTAAAAACAAACGGAGAGGTTTGCCCAAAATAAGGCAGGAGGGGAAGAAATGGAAAAAACTTTGCAGGATATTTGCAGAGAGGCAAAGGAGTACCAGCATCTTACCACGCAAGACTTAGCCGATTTAACAGATCTGTCATCGTCCACGATCAGCAATTACTTTTCTGCGTCTTCAAAGGATCCAAGCCTATACAAGATGGGTCTTATATGCGCCGCCCTCGGTGTGTCTATAGATGAGTATTTTGGTATCGTAAAGAGACCAACCACGGAGGAGCAGCTGGCAGAGGCCCACAGAGCAATGGCCGATGCAGATGCAAAGCATAGCGCAGCCCTACGCATTGCGCACTTGGAGGGCGGCATGGAGCAGCTGACCGGATCAGTGGCAAAGCACGAAAAAAAGGAGTGCGTATTGCAAATTTGGGTGTATATCCTGGCGTTTTCGCTGTCAATTGCCGTATCCATAATATTTGGATATTTGGCGTTTGATTCAAGCGTCCCGCACACAGGGCTTATCCGCAACGGGCAGATTACATCAATCGGCTGGATGCTATTTGCTCTGCTTACGGTGGGCGTCGGTGTAATCATTGCTTCGCTGATTAATGCGCTGCGATATTACAAGCACCATCAAACTGATAAAAATATAGGGTAGGAGGATAAAAATGGGAAAAGCAATGAGGAGGGCCAACGGAACCGGGACAGTGTATAAGCTCGCCGGGCGCCGACGCAGGCCCTGGGTGGCTGCAAAGCAAAAAATCATTATAGGATATTACCCCACCAAAAAAGATGCTATAGCGGCGCTGGAACGTCTTGCAGGCAAGGATTTAACGGAGCGGTACAACATGACCTTTGCCCAGGTGTTTGACGCTTGGAAAGCGGAACATTACAAAAAAATAGGGCCAAATGGTATAGAAGGCTATGACGGCGCATTTAAAATTTTTGCGCCGCTGCACGACCGGAAGTTCCGGGACTTAAAAACGGCGGATTTCCAGGGCGTACTGGATGCCCATATGCATAAATCCCATAGCACTGTGTCCAAGTATAAGCAACTCATAACGCAGATGTCCACATGGGCCATGCGCGAGGAAATCATCACAACAAATTTTGCAAAATTCGTCCAGCTCCCCGAAAACACAAAAAAAGAAAAAGAAACATTTACCGATGCTGAAATAAGCAAGCTGGAAGCGGACGGCAGCGACACCGCAAAAATTATCCTCATGCTGATTTACACAGGAATGCGCATAGGGGAATTGTTTTCCCTACCGGCTAAAGATTATCACAAAGATTATGTGGTCGGCGGTGAAAAGACGGAGGCTGGGCGAAACAGGATCATCCCAATCCGCCCCGAAGGGATCCCATACTTTGCCTATTTTGCAAATAAGGCTACTGGCCCACTGCTCATATCCGGCTATGCTGGGGAAAGAATCCCAGCAAACTTCCGCCGCCGGGATTATTACCCGCTTTTGGAAAAATTAAAAATCCAGCGCAAAACGCCGCACTCCACCCGGCACACCTATGCGAGCTGGGCGAGAAAAGCGGGGATTGCTCCGGAGACGCTACAGAGGATCCTCGGCCACGCCAACTACTCCACTACCGCAAATATATACGTCCATACGTCAGCGGAGGAATTGGTGCAGGCCGTTAAAAAGGCGAAAATTTGTTAGTAGTTTGTTAGTTACCGACGGGAGCCAAGGCAAGCCCTTGCAAAATTGCTCTTCGAAAAGTTGCAAAATCGCAACAAATATTGTTATTCTTATTAATTTTTGTGTCTATATATTCAAAACGATTATAATTCACACGCAGGAGGTCACTGGTTCGAGTCCAGCAGTCTCCACCACATATGAAAAATCCGAACTTCTTCCCTATCGGGAATGCGTTCGGATTTTTCATTTTTATCAAAGATAATTCCTACTGATATTTACGCCCGGAGGAATTTTACATCCTCCGGACATTTTTTATCCGCATATTCGATTTCTGCCGTTAGGAATGACGACCATCAAAAAAGAACATCATCTCTTTTGTGGACGGCAATGGACACTATCGGTTAAACCAGCCGCAGGACGAGTGATCCGCCCTCACGAGCGCCTCTTCCCTTCGGATCCCCCTATCCCACCAACAAATCCCCCTTCCCGGCACAGAGCACCGGGAAAGGGGGATTTTTGATCCATCCGCAGAATTTTTCATGTTCCCCCTTGACAATCCCTTTGCCTCGATGTACTATTGTCGTAGTACAAGCGAACTGATAGGCGGGGCAGCGAGAACGTGGAGATGTGACTGCTCCGATCCATCGGCAGCACAGGCAAAGGAGGACGCCTATGGAATGGGATATCCGCAATGACCAGCCCATTTACACCCAGCTGATCCAACAGGTGACGCTGGCCATTCTGTCCGGCACCTTCCCCTGCGGCGGGCGGCTGCCGCCGGTGCGGGAGATGGCGGCGGAGGCCGGAGTCAACCCCAACACCATGCAGCGGGCGCTGGCGGAGCTGGAGCGCACGGGGCTGGTCTACACCCAGCGCACTGCCGGGCGCTTTGTTACCGAGGACGCCGCTGTCGTCGACAGCGCCAAACAGGAGCTGGCCCACCAGCAGATCGGAGCCTTTCTGCACCGCATGGAGCGCATGGGCTACGACCGGGAGCAGACCGCCCAGCTGGTGCGGTCTTGGGAGGAGGACGCATAAGAGATGGCTATTTTAGAATGTAAGGACCTGACCAAATATTACGACCGGACTCTGGGGCTGGACCACCTGTCCCTCCAGCTGGAGCCGGGGCGGATCGTGGGTCTGCTTGGCCCCAACGGCAGCGGTAAGACCACGCTGCTGAAGATCGCCAATGGGCTTCTGACTCCCTCGTCGGGGCAGCTGCTCATCGACGGCAAGGCCCCCGGCCCGGACACCCGGAGGCTGGTATCCTATCTGCCGGAGCGCACCTACCTCTCCGACTGGATGACGGTGGTGCAGCTGCTGGACTTTTTCTGTGACTTCTACCCGGACTTCGACCGGGAGGCGGCGGAGCATATGCTGACGGCTCTGGAGATCAGTCCCACCCAGCGCATCAAGCAGATGTCCAAGGGTACACGGGAAAAGGTGCAGCTGATCCTGGTCATGAGCCGCCGCACACGGCTGTATCTGCTGGACGAGCCCATCGGCGGCGTGGATCCCGCCACCAGAGACTACATCATCCACACCATCCTCACCAACTTCAACCCGGACTCCACTCTGCTCATCTCCACCCACCTCATCGCCGACGTGGAGCGGATTCTGGACGACGTGGTGTTCATCAGCCGGGGTCAACTGGTGCTGCACCAGTCCGTGGACCAGATCCGGCAGGAGCGTGGCTGCAGCGTAGACGATCTGTTTCGGGAGGTGTTCCGTTATGCTGAGTAAATTGCTGAAATATGAGCTTCGGGCCTCCGGCCGCATCCTGCTGCCGGTTTATGCCCTGCTGCTGGCCTCCGCCGGCTGCTGCAGCCTGTTTTACAAGCTGGCGGCAGACCATCCTTACCGTACCGGTGCCGCCTCCGTCCTGATGGGGCTGCTGATGATGGCGTTCTGGATCTTCGTAGTGGCCACCGGCGCCATCACGGCGCTGCTGATGATCTATCGGTTCTATAAGAACTACATGACCGACGAGGGCTACCTGATGTTCACCCTGCCGGTAAACCGGCACCAGCTCATCTGGGCCAAGCTGCTGTCCGCCCTACTCTATACCGCCGCCAGCGCCGTGGCCGTAACGCTGTCCATTCTGCTGGTACTGCTGCCCATTGCAGACTGGTCCGGCTTCTGGGGCGATCTGGGAGAACTTCTCTCCTCCATCACGGAGTCCCTCCATTTCGGCGTTCCCGGTCCGCTGCTGCTCCTGTGGATCGCCGTGCTGGCCATCCTGACGGTGTTCTCCGGATTTCTCATGGTCTATGCCGCCATCGCTCTGGGCCACAGCTTCTCCAATCACAAGATCCTGCTGTCGGTGGTGTTCTTCATCGCCTTCTCGCTGGCCATGCAGGCGGCGGGACTGTCCTCCTTCGCCTTCCAGCTGACGGTCGGTGAGCAGATCATCGAGACCAGCGGCAGCGCCGCCTCCCTTCTGGACGGCACTCGGTTCCTGGTCATCGACTCCATCGAAACGCTGGTGGCCTGCGGCGTGTTCTACACGCTGACGTGGTACAGCCTGCAAAAGCGCCTGAACCTCCAGTAAGGCTCATCTCTGGACAAGACGCAAAATCAGCCCGCACGGCTTCTCCGTGCGGGCTGATTCGTTTTCACTCCTGCGGGATACCGAAGAACCGGACGCCGTTCTCCCACGTCTGGCGCTCCACCTGTTCTGCCGGTAATCCCTTCAGCTGGGCGATTTTCTCCGCCACCAGATGCACATACCCGGAGTCGTTGCGCTTTCCCCGGAAGGGTACCGGCGTCAGATAGGGAGCGTCGGTCTCCACCATCATCCGCTCCAGCGGCACGGCGGCGATGACCTCCGGCGCCTTCCGGGCGTTTTTGAAGGTGATGGCCCCGTTGAAGGACAGCATCCACCCCAGCTTCAAAAGCTCCTCCGCCATCTCCACGGAGCCGGAGAAGCAGTGGAACACCCCCCGCACCGCCGGAAACTCCCTGACGATGGCAAGGCTGTCGCCGTGGGCCTCCCGGTCGTGGAAAATGACCGGCAGCTTCAGCTCCTCCGCCAGCGCCAGCTGCCGCCGCAGCACCTCCTGCTGCAAGGCACGGGGCGGGTTCTCCTCCCAGTAGTAGTCCAGTCCGACCTCCCCGATGGCCACCACCTTCTCCCGCTGCGCCAGCTGCCGCAGACGCTCTATCTGCTCCGGCTGAAAGTCGTGGCAGTTCTCCGGGTGCAGGCCCACTGCGGCGTATACATGGGGAAACTCCGCCGCCAATGCGACGGCCTTCTCCGAGGAGGTCAAGGTGCAGCCGGGGTCTACCACCAGTCCGACGCCCTTTTGGGGCAGTCCCGCCAGTACCTCCCGCCGGTCCGGGTCAAAGGCCTCATCGTCATAGTGGGCATGGGTATCAAACAGCATGGGTGTTCTCCTTTCGCACAAAACAGCACAGGCCGCCGCAGCCTGCGGCGGCCTGTGGGGTCATATTACGCTTCCTCCAGCGTCACCCGGCCCAGCCGGGTGTCCGCCACATATTGCTCCTTCAACTCCCGCAGACGGGCCATGTGGGGCTGCTGCAAATGGATGCGCTGATGGGCCTGCGTCTGCCACTGCTCCACCAGCAGGATTTCGTCCTCCTGCTGGGCGGAGAAATAGTAGTCGTAGCGGATGCAGCCCTCCTCCCGGCGGATGGTATCGGCAATGCCCTCCATCACGATCTGACGGACGAAGGTCTCCCGGCAGCCGGGCTTGGCCGTATAGGCCACATACAGGGTCAGCGGTGTGCTCTCCTTCATGGCCGTTTCCCTCCTCAATACCGCTTGTCCAGTTCTGCGATCATGGCCGCAATGGCGTTCTCCCAGCAGTTGGGCAGAATGTGGATGCCCGGCACCTCATGTACCGGCTGAATGGCATTGGCCGGGGCAAAGGCGGTGCGGGCAAAGGTCAGCATGGGGATGTCGTTGGCGTGGTCGCCCACGCAGTAGACGTTCTCCTGCCGGATCTCCAGAATTTGGGCCAGACGGCGCACCATGCCGCCCTTGTTGGCCCCCTTGGCCGTCAGCTCCAGCAGATAGGGGTTGGACGGCACCACCTCATACTCGGTGCTCCAGCTCTGGCGGGCGATGTACTCCCGCAGGGCCGTCATCCGGGGCTCCGCCTCCTCAAACAGTAGCTTGGAGATGGGGGACGGCACCTCCTCCATGCTGGCCAGCGCCACCGTGGGGGAGTGGGTCAGATGCAGGTGATGATAGGTGATCTCGTTGGGATTGATGGCGTGGATGGAGTCATCGTCGTGATAGATCTCCAGCGCCGTCTCCGGCAGGTCCTCCAGCAGGCGGCAGATATGCCCCCGGACGGACTCCGGCAGAAAGGCCGTGTATAGGTACCGCTGCTGAGCGAAGTCGTAGATGGCAGCGCCGTTGAAGAGCACCGTGGGGCCGTTCATGGGAACGCCCTCCCGAACCCGTGAAAAGGACGGCAGCGCCCGGCCCGTGGCCACGGAGAAGGTGCCGCCCTCCGCCATGAAGTACTCCACCGCCTCCCGGTTCTCCCGGGATACCGAGGGCAGAGGTCCGCCGCTCTTCAGCGCCCCCTCGGTATACACCATGGTATTGTCATAATCGCTGGCGATCAGAACGCCTGAAAACTTTCCCACGGCTCACGCCTCCGTCTTGGGCGTACCGCCGCCCTGACCGCTTCTGCGGCGGCCTCCACGGTGCCGGGGGCGCTTGTTGCTCGGTCCTTCGTCCTCGATGAGCCGCTGGCTCTCCTGACGGGACACGGGCTTGGCATCCGGCTGGGAGGTGAAGGGCTTGATAGCGCTGGCGCCGGGCTTGCCGCTGCGGGTACGGCGGCGGCGATTGCCCTCCCGCCGCTTCTCCTCCGGCTTTTCCGCCGGCTTTTCCGTCGGACGCTCCGCAGGACGCTCGCTGCCCTTGCCGCCTCTGCGGCGGCGGCTGCGGCGGCGGCCCTCCTCCGGCTCCTCCCGGTCGGCGGCAAAGTCTGCAATGATGGCGGGGACAGGGAATTCCTCCTGCCGCTCCTCCGTGTAGCGGGCGGGCCGCTCCTTGGGGATCTCAATGCCCTCCCGGCTGCCCTTGCCGTTGCGGAGGACGCACACCTCGCAGTTGTGGTAGCACCGGGGAGCCTCCGGCTTCTCATCCAGCCGCACCTTCACCGTCTCCTTCAGGACGTTGACGTCGCTGACATTACCGGGGCCGTCGGGGGTCTGAACAAAGGAATCGTTCTTGGGCAGACGCTTCAGAGCGTCCTCATAGGCCTCCTGCTCATATTTCAGGCAGCACATGAGCCGCCCGCAGGTGCCGGAAATTTTCGTGGGGTTCAGAGACAGACTCTGGGTCTTGGCCATCTTGATGGAGACGGGCATGAAATCGTCCAGAAATTGGGCGCAGCAGAAGGGCCGACCGCAGATCCCCAGGCCGCCCAGCATCTTTGCCTCGTCCCGGACGCCGATCTGCCGCAGCTCGATGCGGGCCCGGAAGGCAGAGGCCAGATCCTTCACCAGCTCCCGGAAGTCCACCCGGCCATCGGCGGTGAAGAAGAACAGGATCTTGTTGCCGTCAAAACTGCACTCCACCCGCACCAGCTTCATCTCCAGCTTGTGCTGGAGGATCTTCTTCTGGCACACGTCGAAGGCTTCCTTCTCTCTGGCCCGGTTGCGCTCCAGCACCCGGCGGTCATGGTCGGTGGCGATGCGGACCATGGGGCGGAAGGGCTCCACCACCTGCTCGTCCGGCACCTCGTGGTTTCCCTCGGCACACTGGGCATACTCCAGCCCCTGCGCCGTCTCCACGATCACGTGCTCCCCCGCCGTCACCTGAACGCCACGAGGGTCAAAATAATAGGTCTTACAGCCGCCTCGAAAGCGGACACTGATGACTTCTGTCATATCCTTCATCCTTTCGTATCGGGATCGTTTTTCCATATAGGCGCCATTCTGCGCCCGAGGTCAGCGGGTGGCGTGGAGCAGCCGCTCCCACTGGGCGCACAGCGCCCCCAGCACATGGCCCGCCCCCACATTATAGGCGCACTCGGCGCTGTACTGCCGCAACAGGGCCGACAGGCCCTCCAGCCGCCGGGAGGAGAGACTCCGGCTCAACAGCTCCGCCTCCTCCGGCAGGGTGCCGTCCTTTGGCTTCCCCGCCTGAAGCAGCAGGGCCTGCGCCGTCAGGAGCCACGCATCCTGCAAAAGCTCCTGCAGCTGCTCCCGCTTGATGCGGCGGTTCTCCAGCGCCACCAGCCACTGGGCCGCCGGGAGGGTCTTTCCCTGCGCCAGCACCCGGCACAGCCCTCTGGCCTGCTCCATCTCCGGTGTCTCCGGCTGTCCGGCCACCTTCCACTCCACGCAGCGGGAGCGGACGGTGGGCAGCAGAGCCGCCGCCGTCTCGGCGCAGAACAGGAAGGCGGCGTAGGCCGGTCCCTCCTCCGCGATCTTCAGCAGCACGTTCTGATCCCGCTGGTTCAGCTGGCCGCAGTCGGCAAAGATATACACCTTCCGGGCGCCGTCGTTGGGGCGGATATACACATCCTGCCGCAGCTGGCGCACCAGCTCCACCGGCAGTTCCTTGTGTCCGTCGTCCCGCACCGTCACCACGTCGGGGTGGATGTCCTCCAGCACCTTGCGGCACTGGCGGCACCGCAGGCAGGGACGCTCCCCCTCTCCCTCGCACTCCAGTGCGGCGGCGAAGTAGCGGGCGGCGGCCATGCGATCTCCGCTGCCGGAGAGAATGGCGGCGTGGCTCAGCGTCCCCTTGGAGGCCGCCGCACGGATGCGCCGGGCCAGTGTGCTGTTTTCCGGGATCAGTTCTTCCATGCCGTCTCTGCCCTCCCCTGCCATACCGGATGGTCCTATGCACCCAATATAATATCTTAGTATAGCACAAAGGCGGCAAATGCCGCAAGGTGTGAGTTTCTGTTTTTTGCGGAAATATCCGGCAGCGGAGGGCCGCCCGAAGAAAAACGAAAAAAACCGGAAAAATTCTGGAATCCATGCTTGCTTTTGAAACTTTTTTTGCTATAATAAGGTTGTTCTCAACATTCGGTACAACTATAATGATAGATGGAGGAATCTGCATGAGTAAGAAGTATTGTTACCTGTTCACAGAGGGCAACGCACAGATGCGTGAGCTGCTGGGCGGTAAGGGCGCCAATCTGGCGGAAATGACCAACATCGGTCTGCCCGTGCCGCAGGGCTTCACCATCACCACCGAGGCCTGCACCCAGTACTATGAGGACGGCCGCCAGATCAACGACGAGATCATGGCCGAGATCATGGAATATATCGAGAAGATGGAGAAGATCACCGGCAAGAAGTTCGGCGATCACGAGAATCCTCTGCTGGTTTCCGTCCGCTCCGGCGCACGGGCCTCCATGCCCGGCATGATGGACACCATCCTGAATCTGGGCCTCAACGAGGACGTGGTGGCGGTCATTGCAGAGAAGTCCAATAACCCCCGCTGGGCCTGGGACTGCTATCGCCGCTTTATCCAGATGTACTCCGACGTGGTCATGGAGGTGGGCAAGAAGTATTTCGAGCAGCTCATTGACGAGATGAAGGCCAAGAAGGGCGTCACTCAGGATGTGGAGCTCACCGCCGAGGACCTGAAGGAGCTGGCCGGCCAGTTCAAGGCCGAGTACAAGTCCAAGATCGGTCAGGACTTCCCCACCGATCCCAAGGAGCAGCTGCTGGGTGCCATTAAGGCCGTGTTCCGCAGCTGGGACAACCCCCGTGCCAACGTCTATCGCCGTGACAATGACATCCCCTACTCCTGGGGTACCGCCGTCAACGTCCAGTCCATGGCCTTCGGCAACATGGGCGATGACTGCGGCACCGGCGTGGCCTTTACCCGCAACCCCGCCACCGGCGAGAAGAAGCTCATGGGCGAGTTCCTGACCAATGCCCAGGGCGAGGACGTGGTGGCCGGTGTCCGTACCCCCATGCCCATCGACCAGATGGCCGAGAAGTTCCCGGAGGCCTATGCCCAGTTCGTGGAGGTCTGCCACACGCTGGAGGATCACTACCGGGATATGCAGGATATGGAGTTCACTGTGGAACACGGCAAGCTGTATATGCTCCAGACCCGTAACGGCAAGCGCACCGCTCCCGCCGCTCTGAAGATCGCCTGCGATCTGGTGGACGAGGGCATGATCTCCGAGCAGCAGGCCGTGGCCATGATCGATCCCCGCAATCTGGATACCCTGCTGCATCCCCAGTTTGACGTCGCCGCTCTGAAGGCCGCCACTCCCGTGGGCAAGGCTCTGCCCGCCTCCCCCGGCGCCGCCTGCGGCAAGATCGTCTACACCGCCGAGGATGCCAAGGAGTGGGCCGCCCGTGGTGAGAAGGTGGTTCTGGTCCGTCTGGAGACTTCTCCCGAGGACATCGAGGGCATGAAGGCCGCACAGGGTATCCTGACGGTCCGTGGTGGTATGACCAGCCACGCCGCCGTGGTGGCCCGTGGTATGGGCAAGTGCTGCGTTTCCGGCTGCGGCGCCATCGTCATGGACGAGGAGAACAAGCAGTTCACGCTGGCCGGCAAGACCTATCACGAAGGTGACTGGCTGAGCCTGGACGGCTCCACCGGCAACATCTACGACGGCGCTATGCCCACCGTGGACGCCAGCGTCAGCGGCGACTTCGGCCGCATCATGGGCTGGGCCGATAAGTTCCGCCGCCTGAAGGTCCGCACCAATGCCGACACTCCCCACGACGCCGCCAAGGCCCGTGAGCTGGGTGCTCAGGGCATCGGCCTGTGCCGCACCGAGCATATGTTCTTCGAGGGCGACCGCATCGCCGCCATCCGTGAGATGATCTGCTCCGACACCGTGGAGCAGCGTGAGAAGGCTCTGGCCAAGCTGCTGCCCATGCAGCAGGGCGACTTCGAGGGTATCTACGAGGCCATGGAGGGCAATCCCGTCACCATCCGTTTCCTGGATCCCCCTCTGCACGAGTTCGTCCCCACCGAGGAGGCCGACATCGAGCTGCTGGCCAAGGATATGGGCAAGAGCGTGGCCGAGATCAAGGCCATCATCGCCTCCCTGCACGAGTTCAACCCCATGATGGGCCACCGCGGCTGCCGTCTGGCCGTCACCTTCCCGGAGATCGCCGTCATGCAGACCCGTGCCGTCATCCGTGCCGCCATCAATGTCCAGAAGCGTCACCCCGACTGGAACATGGTGCCTGAGATCATGATCCCGCTGGTGGGTGAGGTGAAGGAGCTGAAGTACGTCAAGAGCGTGGTGGTCAAGACCGCCGACGAGGAGCTGGCCGCCGCCGGTATGAAGATGAAGTATCTGGTAGGTACCATGATCGAGATCCCCCGTGCCGCCCTCACCGCCGACGATATCGCCAAGGAGGCCGAGTTCTTCTCCTTCGGCACCAACGACCTGACTCAGATGACCTTCGGCTTCAGCCGTGATGACGCCGGCAAGTTCCTGGGCGCCTACTACGACAAGAAGATCTACGAGAACGATCCCTTCGCCAAGCTGGATCAGGTGGGCGTGGGCAAGCTGGTGGAAATGGCCGCCAAGCTGGGCCGTGCCACCCGCCCCGACCTGCATCTGGGCATCTGCGGCGAACACGGCGGTGATCCCAGCTCTGTGGAGTTCTGCCATCGTGTGGGTCTGGACTATGTGTCCTGCTCCCCCTTCCGTGTGCCTATCGCCCGTCTGGCCGCCGCTCAGGCAGCTATCAAGGAACAGCGCCAATAAGAAGTTGACGCAAACAGCGTAGGAAAAACAACTGATATAAATACGGTCACACAGTCCGTTTGGATTGTGTGACCGTTATTTTTGCCATGCTTTTGCATGGCAAAAATAAGAAATGTGCCATTTCCTCGCCCCTGTGGGGCAACCGGAAATGATGCACAAAAACTTCATGCGCCGGCATTTGCGCATTTCCGTGGCGCGATGCTCAGGCATGAAGTTTTTTGCCCATTTTCAGCTGAATACACCGTAAATCAAACCGCTGGTTTCACTATGAATCAGCGGCTTTTTTCGTGCTCCAAAAAATTTTTGAATTTTTTTCGCTCAGGGAATCTATAAATGAGCCTTCTCGCTGCCTACCTATTGAGGGACAAAACGAATTTCCTCACGAACCTTGAAAATCGAATACACACTCAACAGGTACATTCCTGATCGGGGGCGAAAGCCCCAGCCGGATGAAGGTGCGCCACGAACTTCCTGCCCACAAGGGTTATCACGGAAAACAAGGTTGGTAGCGATTCCGAACTATTCTGAACTATCCGTTTGCTGCGGATAAGGCCATGAAACGAATCAGGGACAATGATACTTCCCTATGGGGCTGGCGGAGTACCCGGCAGAGGTGAGATTCCTATGAGTTCGGTCAGCAGCCGAACGCCTGTTGATTTCCTTTTACGCATTTGGGGGATGAGATCGAGTTAAATGCGACCACCAAAGCACAGGGCTCCGCTTCCTGTGTTTTGGTGGATCAAGCGATCCAAATCTAACAAGAAGGAGGAAAAGCGAAATGCCAAACTGTAAAACCATTACTATCTGCAAGCAAAAAGGCGGCGTGGGCATTCTCCACGAGCTGAACCCGGAGGAGATGGAAGGAGCCTTCCAGCACCACCTCACCCAGCGCAACAAAGAGAAAACGGCGTAACCACAAGGGTTACACCGTTTCCGAAAACTGATTGACCTGTGATACAAGAGCCGCCCCGGGGCGCCTTCCTTACGGAGGGTGCCCCGGGGCGGTCTTTTTCTGTGTTTATCGCTTAGTTATCATTATGGACAAAACATGCTGCGGTGCGGTACAAGTGGAGAACGGTTTTCCTTTCTGGGCCGCCGCGGCAGAAAAAACACGCCCTTGCCAATCGATGGTACTGTATTGCTTTATTATCTGTTGTACTTTTTCAGATCGGAAG
>OLQM01000436.1_pt1 | contig 48298 bp, 28 predicted proteins | sample 1673161 | NCBI WGS metagenome assembly OLQM01 (sample SAMEA3136761, study PRJEB25190) | human gut metagenome | reverse complement strand
TGCGGAATACATCATCGTCAATACGATTGAAACCAACCCTGTCAAACGTGCGGTCCAATATCAAGTCGCATCCGTTGATAAGAATATTGCTGACATTGGACAGGACACGGCGGACTTCTTCACGCTCACGGTCGCAGGCCTCACGTTCCTCACCATACAAATCGAGCTGAGGATGACGGCGGGATTCTTCTTTGGAAATCCATTCATGACCTGCATTTACAAGACTTTCTATTTCGTTTGAATCTTTGGCGACACCCATAGTAATCAATTTTTTATAAATGCCCTTTGTTTTTTCTGCAACAACAATGCTTGTTGTTCCAGACCGATTCTTCTTTCTTTTGACAAACATAGTTAAAAAACCTTTTGCGTACCCCGAAATAGGGGTATGCAAAGATATAAAATATTGTTTATCAATCAATTACAAAACGAGTGTTTTTGAGTGACGAAGTCAGGAACGGAGGTATTGGTCTTATATTCGACACAGAATGTGACACACTGAGTGCCGTGCTCAAATCCGAATATGGCGATTACAGTACCATTATCCGCAAGGGCTTTCATCATGAACCCATTGATTTGAACCGCAGAAAAGATGATGAATACGTGTGATAGAAAATCCTATGCTTGCAGTTTGTTTGTCTGGAACACCTGGACAGCTTTACACCTTGACACCACAAGCAGAGGACGGAACGTTTTCACGAATCACTTGCTATAATATACCATTCAAGATGGAGTTCCGCAACGTGCTTGTTGAACGCACTTCATACGAACAAGGCAAGGATGTTTCATTGCGTGACAGGTTTTATCAACTGGGCATAAAGTACAAACTTATGCGTGAGGCTTTCTTTCGTGGCGGAAATTATCGTATTGTTATTCCGCAACAATTCTGTGATGAGTTCAACGCACATTACAAACTAATGAACCAAGAAACGATAGAGGACATTTCACATGATATGCAGAGCGTTGTCCGTAGATTGGCGTTTACCATATTCCGCATCATGATGCTGTTTACATCCATACGCTTTATGTGTGAGCAACCTAATCCATCTGCGTTTACTCCAAAGAATGGCGGTCGTATTGTATTACGATGCACAAGAGAGGATTTTGTCAACGCAATGGCTATAGGTGATGTGCTTATATACCATACCGTATATTGCTATGCTCACCTTCCACGCAGCAGGGTTGCAACCAGTATAGACGGCAAGATTCTCTCCAAGAAAGACAGGATGAACATACTTTACGACACATTGCCAGAAACTTTCGACAAGTCGCAATATGTAGCTGCGTCTACAAAACTTGGCTACTCTCCAAGTACGACAAGCAAATGGATTAACGGCTATATTCTTGAAGGTCGCTTGGAGCGAAAAGGACAAAACGACTACTGCAAGGTAGCAACATTTTCCCTCTGCAGTTCTGGTGTCGGATAGTATGCCGTGTTGAGTATGTAGCGGACTTTCATAAAAGTCCATGAACATAATAGGGACTTTTAGATTCACCTGCTGACGCTGTTCACTTAAAAAGTCCTTCTATTATGCTCAGGCTCCGCCCGAGACCTGCTACCATTATACCGAGTTACGCCTTTTACAATGTACAACAAGACAGAAATACAATATGCAAAGCAACATACCACGTGCCGCTATCCATGTCGGCAAAGACAAGAAATCTTTCTCTGCCCAAGTGGGTAATGAGGCGGAACGCAGAGGTTGGGACGAGAATGTCTATCGGTTGAAGAATGCCGACAAGGACAAGAACAACCATTATAATTTCTCTCGCAAGAATCTCAATTTTGAAATCGTCAGAGGCGGAAAGCTTATTCCGCTTGGATCTAACCCTATTCAACTCCACGATCGCATTCAGATGCATCTTGATGAATTGGACTTCAAGCCATACATGGATGCCAGGCATCCCGACCAAGTATCAAAGAACAGTCCGAACTGCACTGTCGGCATGATATTCAGTGGCGATCACGACGTGCTGTACAACCTCGCATTTGGCAACCAAAAGATTGACACCGCCAATCCTAATGCAGATCATTGCCACATCGTATTGCAACAAGGCATCTATCAATGGGCAAAGGACACCTATGACTTTGCCTGTCGCAAATGGGGCGAGGAGAACATCATTAGTTTTGCCGTCCATTGTGACGAAACGAGCATCCATGCCCATGTACAGACTATTCCTGTGGAGAAAGTCAAGAAACGTGGACGCATCGGTAGCAAGTATGTCAACAAGAACAATCCCGACATAGTGCTTTCAACTAAGGAATGGAGAGCATTGCCAAAAGAGGAGCGAGACAACTACACCAAGCTGACTGCCTCAAAGGACTTTGTTGAGCGTGTGTCTTATGCCAAGGTGTGGGGAGAGACGAGAAAGGCAAAATCTGAATATCTGTCCCAGCTTCATACTGACTATCACAATGAGGTTGGCAGTAAATATGGTCTTGCACGTGGCATCCCTTATAATGAGTTGTCCGAGGAGGAGAAGCGTGGTCGCAAGCACAAGAACAAAGTTGTGCTTGAAGCAGAACGACAGGCGAAAGCTGCTCTTGACAAGGTTGAGAAATATGCAGTGCTTGCCACTATTGACAAGCAAGAACTAACCTTCCCTCTTTTCAACATCAAAACACAAATTCAAGAAGCGATGAATGCCGTAAAGAAGGAACTTGCCATCCCAATTCCTGCACTCATAGGACAAAAGGCATGGCGAGAGGAACGTACTGCTAACATCAATGATGCTATCAAGGCTCTTGTAGCTGCCGTCAATGCTGAGCGTGACAAACAGAATAATGGTGTGCGAGCATCTGTCAGCAAGACTTATACCTACTATATGCAGCAACTCAATAAGCTTATCGTTGAGAACAAGGCATTACAGAAAGAAAACGACACTCTAAAGGCTGAAAATACGAAAGTGAAGCACCGCATATCACAACTTGACGAGAATGCAGTCAGACGAGTAACTGTTCAAAAGGATGGCATTATAGAAAGATTGAATACCCAATTAGTATCTAAAGGTGAGGATGTTGCAAAACTAAAAACGGATTACAATACTCTGTGGGGGAAATACAAAATCCTCGTTTTACAGTGGAATGACTTGACAAAGCAACCTGAAGTAGTTGAAGCGATAAAACGCATAGAAGAACGCAAGGAGCAGGAAGCGGAGGCAAGACGTGAGGAGCAGGCAAGACAAGAAAGATACCAAGGTATACTTGACCGATTCATCAGCGAAGGCCATGAACAACTCAAAGCCTTTTCGCAATCAAACAGAATAGACTTCAACAAGAAAGAAGCCAAATTCATCTATTATGGCATCATGGCAACTGCCGTAAAAGCGAGTGTTACTCTCAATTCTCCCCAAGGGGCAGAATCTGCTATTGATAGATTTCTTGCAAGCATGGATTGGAATGGTTGTGGCAACTATCGAAGAGAATGTGTCGCACACTGGACGAAACTCTTTGCTACCGATGAGGGCGTTTACACCGAACCAATCATTCTGAACTTCCTTTCGTTCGTTGACCATATGTCGTGCAACGCAGATACATACGTTTCACTTGGCGGATCCAATGGTTGCGCTGACCAACTCACGAATTGGGATGGAACACAGAAAATTGGGGTTGGAGTACCATCAAAAAAGAAGCCACAAGGTTTATCCAAATAATGACTATGAAAGGCAATATGTAGCGTTGATTACAACAAATCGCCTAAAATTACAGAAATGTGCCACCCAAAGTAAAGATTTTCAATGATTTATTCTTTCATCTGAGTTGAATTTTATATCTTTGTAGCCAATAATTGACAATTCTATTAAGAAAAAGTCTATAGGTTTAATCTAACCTCTGAGCAATAACATTGGAAGATAATACCAAACAGCCTTTAACGGCTGACGCTTCATTGTATAATGGGCAACCTACCGACACAGGCTCATCGTGTCCAAGTGCAAGACTTATCTCTTGTACGCCCTCCATCTTAAAGAACAAAGGTGGGGTATCGGTAGAGAATGTTATAACGCTTCTTACATACAAATTCTTATATTATGAACATATTAAAGCATAAAAACTTGCCCATATGGCTTGATAAAATAATATACACGGATTTTGAAGCTCTCTTTGAACCACATCCACAAGATGTGGTTTATAATCCTGACCAGCCATATGAATTCGTAAAGATATATCTTGGTACCTATTTTCCCCGAAGTTATGCAGAAGCTTTTTGTATAGCCAACAACCTTCTTGAGAATAGTTATTATCTTTCAAGCATTTATGCTTTAGAGGAAATAAACATACTTGATTTCTGTTGTGGGACAGGAGGGGAAATAATAGGCCTTATTGATGTTCTACAATCAAAATTGCCAAATCTAAAAAGAATCAAAATTGATGCTTTTGACGCCAACCCTGATGCAATTCGTTTTCTGCACCACTTGATGAATGCTGTTGTCAAATCTGGAAATATAAGAGTTGACATAAATGTAAATCCACAAGGATTATTTATCTCTTCGGAAGAGGAACTTAGTGATTTAATAAATATAACGAATGTACAATATCATTTCATCGTTTCATTCAAAGCACTTAATGAATTCGTTCAACATAGTACATTTACGAATAAGAATGTATATTCGCTGATATCTTCTTATTTTCTACCACTGCTTTCCGATGAGGGCGTGTTCATTCTCTCAGATGTCACAACGAAGTTAAATAATAGTGAGTTTTTCTATCCCCAGATTCTCAATGCTGGCGTAAATTCGTTCGTATGTTCATGTAAAAATGAGTTTAAAACTTTGTATCCATATCCATGCTATTTTCACGAGATGTCGTGCAAAGGATGTTATATGCAGGACATATTCACCGTCAGTCATAGCAGAAAGAGAAATGATGTCAGCAAGGTCGCTTATCGCATAATTGGACGAAAGGACTTTGTGGATACTATTGTTACTCCTGATTTTAATCAATCTTGTAGAAAAAGTAATCCATTGGCAGATAAAAACCTTCCATACAACAATAAAAATGGCATTAGATAATCTTACACCCGACAATTATCAGCAAATTATAATAAATATGTCTGCTGATAGAACCGCAATAGTGAAAGGTATTGCTGGTTCTGGTAAATCCTTGACTTTGCTAAAAAAGGCAAAACAAGTTTCTACATTTACAAGTTCCTATGCTATCATCGTTTATACAAAGTCACTAAAACAGTTTTTTGTTGACGAGTTAGCTGAAATTGGACAGACAAAAGGTCACGTCTATTATTTTGAAGAATGGCAAAGTTCTTCAAAGCCTAACTTTAAGTACATGTTTATTGATGAATGTCAAGATTTTAACTCCACAGAAATAAACGACTTTTGTCAGCATGGCACTTATTGTTGGTTTTTTGGAGATTCTTTTCAGTCAATAATGGAATTCCCTAATCATCCTGTTCAATCTGTAGAGGATACGGCTAAACAGATTGGTGTACATCCACAAGATCTGTGCATTAATTGGAGATTGACTATTGAAAATGCGAAAGTCGGTGAACACATTCGTCCAAAATCACGTTTGTCATTTGCCTGTATTAAGCATGGTCCAAAACCAAGATTGGTAAAAACAAATGCCCAACTTGATAAGATTATAGAATATGTTTCAAATGGAAATCTAACTGATGTTGGTATTTTGGTATACTACAACGGTCAAGTAGAACAAATTCGTGATTATTTTCAATCAATAGGTATTCCTGTTCAATGGAAGACCAAAGATACAATGGAGATTGACTTTAAGTCAACAAGTCCCAAAATAATTACATGGCATTGTGCAAAAGGATTGCAATTTAATGACGTGTTTATCCCATGTTGTGGTTTGGGAGAATACAAACAGTTTGTCCCATGGTCACATGAACCAATGACTGAAAAAGAGTCTGCCCTTTATGTTGCAACAACTCGACCATTAGAGAATCTGTATCTATTGTATTCAAACAAATTGGCACCTCTATTGCCAGATTCAAATTCACCTGTTTATTCAGGTAATATGGGTACGGTTTCTGGCCCATTTTAAAATACTAAGTTATGAAATATTATATTCCTACATCAAATATAAATCTGGACAATATCCTTCAATCGGAATGTATATTGCCACCTACACACTATAGTCAGAGAATTTCTGGTTATAAGAATTTTGAACAAATAGAAGAACTCCGCTCGTTCAACTCTACTGTTTTGTTTGATTATCCAGTACATTTCACAATTAATGATACTGGACGATACAATTTCCCTATTCTCATTGAAATAGAGGATGAATATCAAAGCAATGATTTTGATAAGATACAAGACGGAGTCTATGTATGTAATCATGCTATTCAGATAACCCCTTCAAATTGTCGAATCTATTTTTTTTCTAAACAATCTTATGATTTGACACTTATAAATACAAAAAGTAACAAATCTATCAAGTTTTTCAGAAAATACACAATACATCCTGACACATTTGGTTTGAACACAAAGCCTTTTCCTGAACTTAGAACTCAAATTTGCAAACCTTTACCTTGTGAGGATAAGTACATTGACAAGCAAAAAGGAGCTATGTACGCTTACTTACTTGGGCAGAAACTTTCTCTGTCTGCAGATTTGGCATCATTGCTTAGATTAGATCAAGAAATCTATAATATTCTGACAAGCCTTATTGCCACTCCTTCTCTATCTTCAACATTTGGCTTTAAGTTATCAAAACTTGTTGAGGATTACAAGAAAATAGATAGTATTGAGAAGGACAATCAAAAAGTGTTCGATGAAGAACTTGATAACGCTCTTGGTAAGAGATTTAGATTCTTAAAGGGGTGTTTTATTGGTGTTCTTAATAAGCTGGGGTTATGGAACAATTGTTTTGATGTACTTTGTAAGAAATGGAACTGCCATTTGCTTCCTAATATTGAAACACTTGTCTCACCAACTGATTATACTATGTTTAGGGGTGAAATAGAAAGAAGAACGACAAGCAATGTTGCAAAGCATCAGAGTAATATCAAAGAGTCATTACAAGGTATCTCTATCAGTGGTTATAACGTTGTAATTGAGAAAATGAACCTTGTAAACAAGACTATTGAATACATCATTGAAAATGATTTAACACCTGAGGTTTTGTCGGCATATCGTATGTCTGTCTACATGGGTGTTATGCAATCGATTGTGCCCATAATAAAGACTGATATTGGAGAAGAACATTGGGACAACTCTGTGGAGCGTAATTATATAAACTGCCTTCATGCCCACATAGAAGACACTGGTGTTCCTTTCAACATTAATGGCATAAATAATGATGAACTAAAATCTATCGTATGTTTTATATTGCGTGGACATAGTTTTTCTGATCTGACAGCATTACTTAAAATGAATGCGATAGAAGATTATCGAGCAAGTTTAGTGCTGTGGGGAATCCTTTGCGGTTATTACGGCATGAATCGTGACTCATTACAATTGGTACTGTCTGATGAGAATTACGAAGAAGTTTATAAAAAACTCTTCGGAAAAGAATTGGGTAAGATAACAAATATTCAAGAAACAGCCACGCCACAAACTTTTGCAGAGGAAGAAGATTTTAATTTTGAAGACTATAAATTCCTTCTTGAAAAATTCAAGTTTAAAAAGGACTTGGATGAGTTTGTAAATGCGTTGCTCAATAAACGCAAGTCAACTATGCATAGCATTGGAGATGCTATTGGTTTTGTATGTAATAACAAGCCTTACAAGAATGCAAAAAAGCAATGCGAATTAGCTAAGTGTGCTTATGAAGCATACTTGTTGAAAGATGACAGAGTGAAATTTACAGAATACATAAAGAAAACACAAATAACAAAAAGAACTCAAAATGAAATATTTGAGCATTTTGGATTTGGAGAAATTAAGAACAAAGAAAATAAGAAAGGAAGTAAAGCAAGAGTAGAAACTAATTTATTTTCTTCTATGGATGAACAAGATACTTTCAAAAACGAAAGCACAATATCAACAACAAAATGTGCTGGAGAAAAAGACGAAAATACATCCAACTTAAGAGAAGTACCCCACAAAGAAGTATCCATTATAGAGAATACAACATGGATTAACGAATGTGCTTCTATGATTTCCGATTCACGTGCAAGGAAACAGTTTGTTGAAGACATGGAATGGTTTGTTGGAAATCATCACGAAACATATAAAGACAAGAAAAGAGGAGTCGTAAAAGGATATTATGTGGGACATGATTGTACAAATGGACGTGTAATTGAACGGGTGAAAGTTTATATGGAGAATAAGCTTAAGCCACGAAACGAAAATATGCGATGGCTTGCAGAAATCTATGCAAAGATTCCAATCAATAACATAATAGATTATATATCGAAGTTGTATGGCATTTGAAAAAATTACTATCTGTACTGATTCTGGTAAAATAGTTGAGGCTACGGCACCCGTTATAATTTCTGCCAGTCGTTCTACTGATATACCGGCCTTTTATGCCAAGTGGTTTTTCAACCGCTTGGCGAAAGGCTATTGTGCTTGGTACAATCCATTCAATCAGCAAAAGATGTATATCTCTTTCAGTAAGTGTAGAGTTATTGTGTTTTGGACAAAGAATCCCAAGCCCATAATGCCCTACCTTCATATATTGGATGAGATGGGCATTCATTATTATTTCCAAGTGACACTGAATGACTATGCAAGAGAATGTTTTGAACCTAATGTACCTTCTGTAGAAGAACGAATTGAAACATTCAAGACTTTGTCAGACACAATCGGCAAAGAAAGGGTCATTTGGAGATTTGACCCCTTGATTATAACTCCTACCATAGGTCCGAGAGAACTGTTAACAAGAATATGGCATATTGGAAATAAGCTAAAAGGTTATACAGAAAAATTGGTCTTCAGTTTTGTTGATGTTAAAGCATATCGCAAAGTTCAGAACAATCTTGTGAAGGAAACCATATTCTTCACAAAAGAAGATGTAGAAAATGCAGAAACTAATTATGCTCAAAGAATAGAGATAGTACAAGGGCTTAATAAAATTCGTGAAGCATGGCGTAGTCAAGGTTGGAATATTGAAATGGCAACATGTGCTGAAGACATTGAACTTGAATCCTACGGAATTGAGCATAATCGCTGTATTGACGGAGAACTGATGAAACGTCTATTTGCCAATGATGAAGAATTGGTTTACTATCTTCATACTCTAAAATGGCCAGAACGTGACATGTTTGGAAATCTTTCACCGATTCCAAACAAGGAAAAGAAAGTTAAAGATACAGGACAAAGAAAAATTTGTGGATGCATGGTAAGCAAAGATATTGGTATGTATAATACTTGTCGCCATTTCTGCGTATATTGTTATGCAAATACAAGTAAAGAATGTGTATTAAGAAATGCTGAAAAGCATAACGAAAACAGTGAAAGTATCATAGACTAATTTATGCTTGAACTCGAACTACAACAATATCTCCAACGTGAGTACCCACAAGAGAACGCTCGCTGTGAGTGGAAGGAATATAAGAATTTGAAGAACTCGTTCAGTGGGGACGAGAAGGATGATGTTATTTCCTATGTGTCGGCTATCGCCAATATGGAGGGAGGGCATCTTGTACTTGGAGTTAAAGATAAGACACTTGAAATTGTCGGAACAGATATTTCAAGACTTACCTTTAATGGTCAGCCAGCAAACACGCAGTCGGCAACATTCAAACTCACCGAACAATGCACTTGTCTGTCATCTGAAGGGCTAAGCATTGAGGAGTTTGTAACAGACGATACAAACAAGCGAGTATGGATAATCCACATCCCGAAACATTTGCCTCGTCGCCCAGTCCTTGCCCATAAAAAGGCATGGCAACGTATAGAAGATTCTTTGGTGGAATTGACACAAGAGAGATTGTCTGTCATTCTTGAAGAACCAATCTACACTGCAAAGGACTGGTCTGCAGAATTAGTGCCTGACGTAACTATAGATGATTTGGATGAGGTGGCCATAGCCAAGGCTCGGATGATGTTCAAGAAGGTTCATAGTCGCATACCTGCGGAAGAAGTGAATGCTTGGAATGTTCAAACATTCCTAAGCAAGTGTGGATTGACGAGGAATGGAGGCATAACTCGAGCTGCTATCATATTGTTAGGCAAATACGAATCCGCATTCAAACTGCGCCCTGCTGTTGTACAGGTTACTTGGACACGCCGAGACAAGAATCAAGAAGTGGTTGACTACGAACATTTCACAGTACCTTTTATATTAACGGTGGACGAAATTTTATCAAAGATAGAGAATCTGACATTGCGCGAAATGCCTGGAGGTACGCTTTTCCCTGACACAATGAAACAGTATGATGACTACACCATTCGTGAGGCTCTTCATAATTGTATTGCCCATCAAGACTACACTCTTCAGCAGCGCATTAACTTTGTCGAGAATCCAGGCTACTTGTATTATTCTAATGCTGGCACATTCATTCCTGGCACTTTGGAAAATGCTTTGAAGAACGAAGAACCTCAAACGCATTTCCGCAATGAATGTTTATGTAGGGCTATGGTTGATTTCAACATGATTGATACCGTAAGCCGTGGTATCAAGAAAATGTTCAATGAGCAATGGCGCAGACATTTCCCTATGCCAGACTATGAGATTGACCAGATTAAGAAGAAAGTAGTTGTCCGTATTTATGGCAATGAAATCAACAAACGATATACTGATTTGTTGAAGACAAACGACACTCTTTCTCTATGGGATTGCATCTCACTCGATGCAGTACAAAAAGGTAGAATAATTCATGAGGATATTGCGCAAGACTTGCTCAAACGTGGACTGATAGAAGGTGAGGCTCCGCATTACAGCATTTCTCTTAGCGTTGCTAAGAACACTCACCAACTGCCTTCTTACACAAAAACAAAAGGATTGGATAAGGAGAGGTTACGCCAAATGGTTCTACAATATCTCAGCAATGCAGGAGACGAAGGTGCCAAGCGAGATAGCATATACGAATATCTCAAAGATGTGCTACCTGCCAACAAGACAGAAGAGCAAAAACTTCGCTATGTAGGCAGACTATTAGTAGAATTAAATGAAGAAAAACAGATAGACAGAATAGGGTTGAAGTGGATATTGAAAGACAACAATCGGTCGGTTTAATCATAATCCGACCGAAAAATCCACAATCCGACCGAAAATCCGACCGTTTGACGATGTTCCGACCGAAAACAGCCCAATAGAACGGTATGTCTGATACAGATGTTCAATACAAACCCAAAGAAAAGGAAATATGTTATTAGGAAACAAGATAAAGTCTCTTAGAGACGAACAAGGAATATTGCAGCGTCAAGTAGCTGCATACTTAGAAATAGACACTCCAATGTTCAGCAAGATTGAACGTGGGGATAGGCGAGCAAAGAGAAGTCAAGTAATTCAAATGGCAACATACTTCAAAGTGGATGAAAAGGAAATGCTCACCCTTTGGCTTGCTGATAAAATTCTAAGCGATTTAGAGGGTGAAGAGGATTTGAAACTTACAGCCATTGAAACAGCAAAAGACGAGTTAATGGATGTTAATCGCTAATTTGCAGCAAATAATTCATCTTCTGATATAAACTACGCAAGATTGATTTCTCGCAGACAATGGGAGCTTTATGGTATCATTTGCGCTTGATATCGTAAAGTTTCTTCTGATTTACAAATACTTATAAAACACATACTGATTCAAACGTGAGGCTGTGTTTTTTACGACACAGCCTCACGCTTTTTGTCACATTCTATACCACAATGATCAATAGTCTGTGTTCTGTGGGTCGAAGTTGGCCCAGCCGGCGAGCCAGTTGTCGTTGTTCGAGGCGAACGCGCCGATGTAGTCCACTTTCTCGAACCAGCTGGCGAGCAGTTTGTCCGTGAACGATGCCATTCCGAGAAGCGGAGAGCCTGCTGACGGGATGTAGCCAACGCCGGCATATCTTCCGGTGACGAGCCTCAGTTCGCTGATGTTGTTCAGCACCTTGTTGCCCGGCTGTGCCTTGAAGAATGTGCTGCTGTAGGACTCCCTGCTGCTGTCGATGACTTTTTTCCCGTGAGCGTCGTAGAGTTCGTCAACATAGTGCTTGTTGGCATCTGAGCCGGTTATTGTCATTCCGGCAAAGATGATGTTCTGCAGTTTCAGTTTGCCGTCCTGTGCATATTTCTGCGTGCCACCTTTCTCGCCGTCAACAATCAGGCCGATGGGATAGCCCACTGCAACAGAGTTGAAGCAGGCGAGATGGCTGCTCCTGCGTATCTGCATCGCACTCTGGAACAGACCCAGCGCCGAGCCGTTCTGCGGGAACACTCCACCGCCGTTGATGAAATCCTTTGTGTTCTGGAAGCCGTCGCGTCCGTTCGGGCCGATGAATGTGACGTTTGAGAAGGTTGCCGACGTGAACGGTTCTGTCAGTGACCCGTCAGCGTCGTTGTCGCTTTCAAATCCGTTTGACTGCGATGCGTCTGCGATGCGCGGGTTGCGTATCGACAAGGCGAACTGCACCTTCCCGCTGTAGCCGTTGTCGGTGTCGAACTCGTCGTCCCATCCGTTGAATGCCACGAGATAGCGGCAGTTCACGTTTCCGCCGAACCACTCGTAGGAGTCGTCGTTGGAGTAGCTCACCTGCAGGTGGTCAACCTGCGTGCCGCTTCCCACGGAGCCGAATGTGATGCCGTTTATCTCCTTGTCTTTCTCGAAGGGGTAGCCTGCGAACTCAACCCTGACGTAGCTCAGCACGCCGCTGTTGTCGTTGGCGTCGCTGCCGCCGTGCTTGGTCCTCGGTCCGCCCTCTATCTGCTGGCTCAGCACGCCCTTGTTGTTCGTTCCGCGTCCGCAGATGATCAGGCCTCCCCAGTCACCTGGCTTGCGGCTGCCCTTTGGCTGTGCCGACGTGAAGACGATTGGCTCGTTCTGCGAGCCCTTTGCGAATATTTTTCCGCCCGGCTCCACGATGAGCGATGCTGCCGTTGCCTTGTCGCCCTTTATCACGGTGCCCTTCTCGATTGTCAGTTCTGCACCGTTGGCGACGTAGATCCATCCCTTCATGGAATATGTTCCCTTCTTGATGGTCTGCTTTCCGGTGAAGACGAACTCCTTGTTGCCGTTTCCGATGCACTTTCCGTTGGCAGCCTCTTTCCCGTCGTCTGTGAACAGCAGATGGTCGCACGTAACGATGCTCCCATCCTTACCCCACTTGTAGCCATCGGGCTGTACGACAACGGGGTCATCATTGTTGTCGCTGCACGATGTCATAGACATTGTCATCACTGCGGCTCCGAAAGCCAGGTAAATAAGATTTCTTGTTTTCATCTTTTTTTGTTTATTGTTAATAAATAAGTAGTTGGTAATCATATCTTGTATGTTGCGGTGAACGATATTGTGCATCCCGGCCTGAATGAGCGTGTCACCTGTTCGATGTCACCTTTTGACGTGTTTTTCTCGAACTGCTTGAACTTTGCCTTCTGTGCGAGGATGTCCTTTGCCGACAGTCTCAGCTCGAGCCTCCCGAACTCTTTCGCCACGTTCATGTCCACCTGGTGCCTTGGCATCTCGTAGCTGTCCGGCACTCTCACCTCCGTCTCGCCGACGCCGACGCTTCTCCCGACACCTGTTATCCTCTTTCCGATGATGTTGTAGAGCAGCGACGCGCTCCATCCCGTTTTCCATGCCGGCATGTGTTTCCCTCCGGCCGTGCCGCTGTTGTAGAAGAGTCCGGCGTTGATGAGATATGGCGACTGTCCCTGCATCGGCCTGTTGTCCTCGTGGCTTCCCGGCTCGAACTTTACGTTTGAGTTTATCCACGATGCGTTGACCGACAGCGAGAAGCTGGGCATGTTTATGAAGTCGAGCTGCTTCCTGATGTCCAGTTCCACCCCGTAGTTGTCAGCCCCCTTTGCGTTCAGGAACGAATACACGAGGTCTGTTCCCCCCGCCACGGTGTATGTCCACTCTATCGGGTCGCGGAAATGCTTGTAGAAAAGCGACAGGCTGATTATCTCCCCTGCGTGCGGATAGAACTCCCATCCAAGGTCGAGGTTGTCGATGTATGCCGGGCGCAGGCTGTGGTTTCCCTGCACGTCGCTTGCAAGGTCGAAGTCGTAGTACACGCTCGACGACAGCTCACGGAACTCGGGGCGGTTTGTCGTGCGGCCGTATGCCAGTCTCAGTTGCTGTTTCTCATCGATGTGGTATGCGATGTTCAGCGACGGGAACAGGTCGTTGTAGTTGTACACCGTTGACGCAGGCGAATATTCCTGGCGCCGTGTGTGCGATGTGAGTTTGGTGTTCGAGTGTTCGAAGCGCACCCCCCCGTATGCCTCCACCTTGCCACCGAGGAACGGCAGGTGGAGTGACAGGAAACCGCTTCCGGCGGTTGACTTTGCCTCATAGTTGTTTCCCCAGTCCACGATTTCGAGCATATATAGTTTGTTCCCTCCGTAGTTCTCTTCCGTGAGCAGTTGCGTCGGCACGTCGAGCGTTCTCAGGTTCTCCGGCAGTTGCCCGTCGGGCCAAGCGTATGTGAAGAAGCGTGTGTTGTATTTCCTGCTCCGGTGCTCCCCGTAGCCTCCTATTTTGAACGACGGGCTCCATTCGCCGAAGTGCAGCTGATGCTCATATTTTGCCGAGCCGGAGAATATGTTCTCGTCAAGCGCCGAGAACTCGCGGTTTATGTCGTTCAGGTTCTCCACCTCGAGGCTTCCGTCCTCCTCGCCATACACGGAATACCTGCGCCTGTCCGGTATGTCGCGGTTGGCGTAGGCGTATCCCACGTTCCACTCCGCCTTGCCGTCATCCGTGATTTTGTCACGCCCGGAAAGCCCGATGCTGTATGTCGTCCTGCTCCTGTAGTAGTATTCCGCCTGCTCTACGTAGTCGCTCTGTGCGTCGAAGCCCTTTCGGTATGTGTAGCGGTTCTTGCCCAGCTGGTTGAAAATCTGTTTCAGTTCTATGCGGTGGCTCATGTCCGCCGACAGCCACACCAGCCCGAGCATTCCGCCGATGCGCACGTTGTTGTTGTACTGCCAGTCTGTGGCGTGCCGCAGGTAGTTTGACCTGTCGTTGACCACATCATACGCCCCGAACATGTTGTTCTTCATGTCTGCCAGCGTGCGTTGCGCGTATGTGTAGTTGAGGCTGCCCGTGAGTCCCAGCGTCTGGCGGTTTTTCAGTTGCCACCGCTTTGCCATGCTCGCCGAGAGGCTTATGTCCGCAACTGGCTTGTGCGGGCTTACCGTCCAGTCGTTGTTCAGTCCGTTGCCGAGGATAGAGTAGCCGTTCAGTTCCCTGTTTAGTCCGGTGCTGATACCGTTGTCGAGTTTACGCAGTCCGTTGTCGAACCCGAGGAAGTCTGTGCCGCTCCCTTTAGCCTGGAAACAGTCCTTCAGGTGCGTGCTGGTGTTCATCGTCCCGCCGAGGCTGACGCTCCATGAGTCCCTTGCCGGCACGTCCTTTGTGTTCACTATTATGAACCCTCCTGAGAAATCGGCAGGGTATTCCGGCGCGGCTGTCTTCACCACCTTCATGTTGTCAATCTGCGATGACGGTATGATGTCAAACGAGAATGCCCTCTGGTCAGCCTCGCTCGAAGGCACTGCCGCGCCGTTGAGCCACACGTTGTTGTACCGCTGCGGCAGCCCCCTCACCATGACGAACCTATCGTCGATGATGCTCACGCCAGGAATGCGGCGTATCACCTCCCCGGCGTCCTTGTCCTGCGTGCGCTTTATCTGCTGCTCTGACACCCCGGTCATGCTCACGTTGGCATACTGTTGCTCCCTGAGGGCTGCCGACTCGGTGTTGTGGCGTGTCTCGCCGACCACGGTCACCTCGCTGATCATGGCGTTGTCGGCATCGAGCGAGAAGTCCTGCGTCAACGTGCCGCTCGTGACGTTTATCTCCTTTGTCACCTCCTTGTAACCTATGTATCTCACGGTCAGCTTGCATTTGCCCTCTGGCAGCGAAATTTCATAATTCCCCTCGAAATCAGTCACCACTCCATTATTCCCTGTTCCTTCCATCACTGTGGCGCCGACGAGTGCGTCACCCGTTCCGCTGTCGCGGACCATCCCTTTGACAACACCCGCACAGGCCGGAACCTTTGACAGCGCGGCAAGCAACATGGTGACTAACAATCCTTTGATGTTCATATTCTTTTTCCTAATCATTGACTATGACTGTTAATACTACATTATATTATTATATGCGTATCAGTATTTCTGCTTACGCGGTGCAAAAGTAACCATGCCATGTTATTGCCCGGTTACATGGATATTAAAATTCCGTGAACAGTTTGCTAATGCTGTGTTACGATCTTTTTTTGTGCCTGCGGCCATGATGTAACCAACTTCCGGCAGCAGATGGTTGATTTATCGTGTGCATTGTCCGTTTTTTCTATAAAAATATTAATTTTAAGTTACTTAAAGATTTGTAAATGCAGTTTTTGTTGGTCGTGTTGGAAAAAAAAACTAATTTTGCAATGCTGTACAAGTGAAAATGTTTTCAGCGCAAGGAAATAATAGGTATATGAATAGAAAGGTTTTCATACCACTGATAGTTGTAATTGTCCTGCTCGTGTGCGGTGTGGCATGGCTCACACTGAACCTCAACAGGCAGAAACAGGCAAACGAGGACATGCAGGAACTGGCGGAGCTCGACAAGAAGGAGATGGAGAACGAGTACCAGCGTTTCGCGGAGCAGTACTCCGAGATGAAGTCGCGTGTCAACAACGATTCCATCATCGCGCAGCTCACGCGGGAACAACTGCGCACACAGCAGTTGCTCAGGGAGCTGCGCTCTGTCAAGGCGAGCGACGCGCGCGAGATAACACGGCTGAAGAAGGAACTGGCGACGTGCCGTGCCGTCATAAGGAGTTATGTGCTCGAGATAGACTCGCTGAACCGCCTAAACAAGAACCTCACCGACGAGAACACGCGCGTGAGGGGACAGTACGAGGAGGCCACGCGCCAGATAGAGGGGCTGAGCGCCGACAAGGAGTCGCTGTCTGAGAAGGTCGCAATAGCATCGCAGCTCGATGCAACGGCAATACAGATGGTGATGCTCGACAAGAAAGGCAGGCAGACCAGTAAGATAAAGAGGGCAAAGCAAATGCGCGTGTCGTTCATCATAGCAAGGAACGTGACCGCGACAAATGGCGTCAGGACGATATATATAAGGATAACCACGCCGGCAGGAACGGTGCTTGGCAACGCCGGGACGTTCCCCTACGAAAACCGGCAGCTGCAATGCTCGATGAAGAGGGGCGTGGAATATTCCGGGAACGAGACGCCGGTGACACTGTACTACAACATCAGCCAGTTCCTCGGCGAAGGAACATACCAGGTCGCAATATTCGCAGACGGGCATCTGATAGGCTCGCGCGTCGTTAAATTTTAGGAATGATACACATTGTTTCTTATATGGAAAGGCTACTATTAACATTCGCCGCTCTCATCGCCATATCGGCGAGTGCCGTGGCGCAGAGGGTACTTTCGCTCGACGACTGCCGCAACATGGCTCTCGACAACAACAAGCAACTCAACGCATCGTGCATAAGGCAGGAGGTGGCTCTAAACACGCGCAAGGCGGCAAGGACGAAGTACCTGCCGAGGCTGAGTGCGCTCGGCGCGTACGATCTGTCGAGCCGCGAGGTGTCACTGCTCAACGACGACCAGAAAACGGCTCTCAACAACCTCGGCACGAACGCCGCAGGCAGAGTGGGCAGCTCGCTAAACGATATGCTGACGGGATTTGCGCAGCAGGGACTCATATCCCCGCAGGTGGCGCAATCACTCGGCGGACTGTTCGCAGACGCAGCAACCCCAATCGCGCAGGCGCTAAACGGGTTGGGGAGCGGCATAAGGCAAGGCCTGCGGACAAACACGCGCAACAAGTTCGCGGCATCAGTCATGGTGACTCAGCCCGTTTACGTGGGAGGCGCAATCACGGCAACCAACCAACTTGCAGACCTCAACGAGCAACTCATGGCGGAACGCCTCGAGCTCTCCAGGCAGACGACGCTTTATGAGATAGACCAGGCTTACTGGCTGGTGGTGTCGGTGAAGCACAAGGAGAGGCTGGCGCGCAAGTACCTCGAACTGGTACGCAAGTTCGACAGCGACGTGCAGAAAATGTTCGATGAGGGCGTGGCAACACGCTCAGACGAACTGCAGGTGAACGTCAAGGTGAACGAGGCGGAGATGCAACTAATGCAGGCAGAGGATGGCGTGGTGCTGTCGAAGATGCTGCTATGCCAGTTGTGTGGAGTAGAATATGCTGATAACATCACTCTCGCAGACGAGGACACGGAGAACCTGTCACTGCCGGCGCTGTATGACGACAACGGACAGTCCTACGACCTACGGCCGGAACTCAACATACTGCGCACGGCAGTGGGCATGGCAAACACGTCAACGAAACTCGCACGCGCGCCGTACCTGCCGCAGGTGGTACTGACAGGAGGGTATATAGCAACAAACCCTAACATGTATAACGGCTTCGAGAGAAAATTCGGAGGGGCGTGGAACGTCGGGGTCGTGGTGCGCATACCGGTGTGGAACTGGAACGAGGGGACATACAAGGTCAGGGCGACGCAGGCCACGGCAAGGATTGCGCAGATGGAACTCGCGGACGCCACCGAGAAGATAGGTCTGCAGGTGAGCCAGTGCCGCTTCAAGGTGAAGGAGGCACGGCGGAGATATGACCTCGCCGTAAAGAACGTGGAAAAGGCGGAGGAGAACCTGCGGTGCGCAAACCTCGGATTCTCCGAGGGAGTGATGCAGACAACCGACGTGATGGCAGCGCAGACGGCATGGCTACAGTCGCAGACACAGAAGGTGGAGGCGGAGATAGAGTCGCGGCTCAGCCAGGTGGCACTGAGAAAGGCGCTCGGAAGACTTTAGGATAGGCGGGGAAAAACAATGGTCTTGACTACCGGAAAAGAACACGGTGATAAAACTGTTGCCCCAAATCCTTAAAAAAAGAATAAACCATTAAACCAAAATATTATGTCAGCAAAGACGCAACATAACAACATCCTGCTTGCCATACTCGGCTTCCTGGTCGTGGTGGCGACAGTGGCAGTCATAGGCCTGTTCGCGTTCGGAAAGAGTGTCGAGGAAATACAGGGCGAGGTGGAAGTCACAGAGTACCGCGTGTCGAGCAAAGTGCCGGGACGCATACTCGAGATACGCGTTAAGGAAGGCGACTACGTCCATGTGGGCGACACGCTCGCCATACTCGATGCTCCCGAGGTGGAGGCAAAGATGACGCAGGCTCAGAGCGTGGAGCGCGCCGCATCGGCAATGAGCGAGATGGCGCAGAACGGTGCGCGCAGGCAACAGATACAGGGCTCGTACGAAGTGTGGCAGCAGGCAACGGCAGGACTTGAGATTGCCAGGAAAAGTTACGAGCGCGTGCAGCGGCTCTATGACGAAGGAGTGATGACCGCCCAGAAACGCGATGAGGCACTGGCCCAGTACAAGGCCTACGAGGCGCAGGCCAAGGCCGCCAAGAGCCAGTACGACATGGCTGTCGAGGGAGCGAGAACCGAAGAGAAAAAGGCTGCCGTGGCAAAGGTGGGACAGGCGCAGGGCGCCGTGCAGGAAGTGCGGTCCTACAAGCGCGAACTCGTCCAGGTGGCACAGATGGAAGGCGAGGTGAGCAGCGTGTTCCCAAAGGTGGGCGAACTCGTAGGCACCGGTTCGCCGATAATGAACATATCGGTGATGAAAGACATGTGGGGAACGTTCAACGTGCGCGAGGACCTGTTGCAGGGAATCAAGATTGGCGAGGTGATAACCGCATACAGCCCGGCATTCGGGAAGGACATAAAACTGAAGGTGTTCTACATAAAAGACCAGGGCGCGTATGCCGTGTGGAAGGCAACGAAAAGCATAGGGCAGTATGACCTCAAGACATTCGAGGTGAAGGCACGCCCGGTCGGCAAAGCCGAAGGGCTGCGACCTGGGATGTCGCTGATAGTGAAGAGATAGACATGTACGGGAACAGGAATATTTTCATGCGCGTGCTCAGCGTGGCACGCCGGGAGTGTGGCATAATTATGTCAACGCCCATCTATGTGTTCTGCATGTTGATCTTTCCTGTGTTGATGATTGTTTTCTTCACGTCGCTTATGGACGAAGGGGTGCCGCAGAAGATGCCGATAGGCATAGTGGACATTGACAACACATCAACAACGCGCTCAATAGTGCGCCGCCTCGACGCCATGCAGACCAGCAGGGTGGTGGCCCGCTATGCCACGCCTGCGGAGGCGCGCACCGCCATGCAGCGGAACGAGATATACGCATTCCTGTATTTCCCGGAAGGCACCACGGCGGAGATAGTCTCGCAGCGCAAGCCCAAGATATCATTCTATTACAACAGCACAATGATAATGGCTGGCGCGCTGCTGTTCCGCGACATGAAGACCGTCTGCACGCTCGCCTCGGCAGCCGTGGGACGGTCAGCGATGATCGCCCGGGGATACACAGATGACCAGATAATGGCGTTCCTGCAGCCCATATCCGTCGATTCGCACATGATAGGCAACCCGTGGCTGAACTACAATTTCTACCTCGGCTCATTCATAGTGCCAGGAATACTGCTGCTGTTCATGTTCCTCATCACTGCCTATTCGATAGGCACGGAGTTGAAATTCAACCGCAGCAAAGTGCTCATGCGGCTCTCCGGTAACGACATCCGGGTGGCAATCTTTGGCAAGATGCTGCCGCAGACACTGATCTTCCTTGTCATCTTCTACGGCTACTTCATTTACCTTTACGCGTTCCTCGGCTTCCCGCACCAGGGCGGGTGGCTGCCGGTAGCGTTGATAGGTTTTCTTGTGGTCATTGCATCACAGGCGTTTGGCGTGTTCGTCTTCGGCCTTATGCCGTCCCTGCGCCTGTCAATGAGTGTGTGCTCGCTGTGGGCCGTGCTGAGTTTCACCATGTGCGGCGCGGCATTCCCGCTGTTCGCCATGGACCCGATGCTGGAGGGTCTCGGGCAACTCTTCCCGCTAAGGCACTATTTCATGTTCTACCAGATATGCGTCTTCAACGGCTATCCGCTCAGCGATGCTTGGATCAATATCCTCGCACTCGCCATATTCATCTGCCTGCCGGCGTTCACGATGAAAAACCTGCGCCGTGCCATGCTTGAGTTCGTATATATCCCGTGACATGAGTGCCGGTAAACGTGCGGCACCAATGAACGGTGTGCCCAAAACCATTTAATTCAAAAGAATTTCCTCAGAAAATGCTTAAGAATATAAAAGACACATGTTACATCTGGGAAAAGGAGATGCGCTCCGTGATAAGCGACGATGGAGTGCTTATCTTCTTTATCCTCGTCCCGCTGATATATCCGCTTATCTATTCGTGGGCATACAACAACGAGGTTGTCCGCGACGTGCCGGTGGCCGTGGTCGATTACTCAAAAAGCCAGTCATCGCGGCTATTCACCCGTAAGTGTGACGCCGCGCCGGGAGTGAAGGTGGCATACCAATGCACGTCAATCGACGAGGCCAGGCAACTCGTTGGGCATCAGGTGGTGCGCGGCATACTCTATTTCCCTGCGGATTTCGAGAAAAAACTCGGACGCAACGAGCAGGCAAAGGTGAGCGTGTTCTGCGACATGAGCATGATGCTGACCTACAAGGCTATATATTCCACGGTGATTGAGGTGTCGCAGGACATGAATGCCTCAATACAGGTGGCGCGGGCGGGAAATGCAACCGAACGCGACGATGAGGTGCTCGTGCGCCCGCTCGACTTCGAGGAGGTCGAGATGTTCAACACCACAGGTGGGTACGGCAACTTCATTCTCCCGTGCGTGCTCGTGCTCATCATTCAGCAGACGCTGCTGCTCGGCATCGGACTAAGTGCCGGCACGGCACGCGAGAACAACCGCTATCAGGTCCTCATACCATTGAGCCGGCACTACAACGGCATATTCCGCATAGTGTTCGGCAAGTCGCTGTGCTATTTCATGATATTCGCAGTGATGACGGCATACGACATTCTCGTGGTGCCGCGCCTGTTCGGGTTCACAACAATCGGGCGGCCTGCCGACCTGTTTGCCGTCGCGCTGCCATATATCCTCGCGTGCATCTTCTTCGGGATGCTCTGCTCGTGTGTCATACGCTACCGCGAGAATGTCATTCTGCTCGTGATATTCACATCGCTGCCGTTCCTCTTCCTCGCCGGGATGTCATGGCCAGAGAGCAGCATACCTGCCGCCTGGCGTGGCGTGGCGTACTTGGTGCCGTCAACATTCGGCATACGCGCGTTGGTGAGGATAAACAGCATGGGGGCGACGTTGAGCGATGTGCATTACGAGTATGTGTTGCTGTGGATTCAGGTAGCGGTTTATTTCATAGCGACATGCGCTGTCTATAAATACCAGTTGTATAAGTCGCACCGCCATGCCATCGAGCGTGTCACCGCTGTCAGGAGTGCCGTTGAGCGGCAGAGGAACAAAAAGCGGGGCGATAAGCAATAACACATCGAACTCAAACCAGTCATTGCAACACTTATCTGAATATAACAAAGCAGGCCGGAAATCCCCAGCCTGCCAGATGTGAATTGCGATTTGTTTCGCCTGTCAGTATTCCAATATCAGTGTCTGGCGCGGAGGCAGTCTCATGCCGCTGCGCAGTACAACCGGCATTCCTGTTGTCACGTCCTTTGTCCGCACCACGATTCTGCCTTCTCCGTCTGTTGACGCATTGGCGTTGCCAGCGAACAGTTCGGCATAGCGGTCCGTGTCAAACGTCTGCTCGGTGGTCGTTCCGTTTAGTATCACCGCCACTCCGCGTCCGTTGTACTCTCGCGACACGACATATATGCCGTTGTACGGGATGAAGTGCTTCATGCCCCCGCGTGTCACTACATCGTTGCCCCTGCGCCAGTGCAGCAGGCGCGACAGCCAGTTGAACATGGCGTTCTCCTCCGCCGACCGCCCTGCGGCGGTGAAAGCGTTGTGCTTGTCGCCCGGGAAGCCGCCCGGGAAGTCGCAGCGCACGTCTCCGTCGGTAATCTCCTTAGTTCCGCTCATAAGTATTTCAGTGCCGTAGTATATCTGCGGTGTTCGCCTTATGGTGAGCAGCAGGGCAAGAGCCTGTTTCAGCGAGAGCGTGTCGCAGCCGTTGCCGAGGAAGCGGTCGGTGTCGTGGTTGTCGATGAATGCCATCACGTTGTCCGGGTTCTCGTACAGGTAGTCATACAGCAGCGAGTTGTATATGCGGTTAAGCCCTTCCCACCACGCGTCGGTTTCCTCGTCCTTTGCCTTCGAGAAACGGTCGAAGAAAGAGAAGTCCATCACCGTTTTCAGGTGCGAGTTGTCCCTTGCTATGCGGCTGTTGCCCTGCCATGCCGCCGTGTATGCTGCCTCTGTCACCCACGTCTCGCCCACAACGTTGAAGTTGGGGTACTCCTCGTCGATGGCCTCCATCCACCGTGCCATCGCTCCCGCGTCGGCGTATGGGTAGGTGTCCATCCTTATACCGTCGATGCCCACCGTCTCTATCCACCACATACTGTTCTGTATGAGATACTTCATAACGTGAGGGTTGCGCTGGTTCAGGTCGGGCATCGTTGGCACGAACCATCCCTCTGTGGTCTCTTTCTTGTCAATCTCGGAGGCATACGGGTCGATCACGGGTGTCAGTTTGTAACTTGTCTGCATGAAGGATGTTCCCTCGGGGTTTGATGTCCCGCCCGATTCCTTCAGCCAGCCGTGCAGGTTGAACCAGTCGGCAGACGGCATGTCTGCCACCCACGGGTGTTCAAACCCGCAGTGGTTGAAAATCATGTCCATCACCACCTTCAGTCCCTTGGCGTGCGCCTCGTCCGTCAGTTGCCTGTACTCACCGTTTGTCCCGAAGCGCGGGTCGACGCGGTAGTAGTCTGTCGTGGCATACCCGTGGTATGTGCTGTAGCCGAGCGCGTTGTCCGGCGAGTTGTTCTCAAGCACCGGGGTAATCCACAGCGCGGTGACGCCGAGTTCGTTGAAATAGTCGAGATGCCTGCGTATGCCCTCCAGGTCGCCGCCGTGGCGCAGCGATGGCGCGCTGCGGTCAACGCGGTATGTGTGCAGTTCGGCCTCCAGCCGCTTCGTGGCTTGTGGCGTGGTGTATTTCCCGCTCGATGCGAAGCGGTCCGGCATGAGCATGTAAAGCACGTCGGCATTGGTGAAACCCTCGCGCCGGCTGCCCTCCATCTCGCGAGCCTTCAGCCGGTAAGAAACGGTCTGCGAGCCTTTTGCCTTGCCGCCCTTGCGTGCCGTGAACTTCAGTTTCATCGTCCCCGGGCGCGCATCCCCGATATTGAGGTAAACCAGCAGGTAGTTGGGACTGTCGAGGCGCGCCACGCTGTCTATGCGCGCCCCGGCGTAGTCGGTCGTCACGTCGGTCTCGCGTATGCCCTCACCATACACCATCAGTTGCAGCGTTGGGTCTTTCATTCCCACATACCAGTCGGTTGGGTCTATTCTGTCCACCTTGACCGTTGCTGCGTTTGCCATCGAGGCAAATACGGCGAACATCAGTGGCAATATCACTCTTTTCATGTTTCCTGTTTCTATATTGTCCGGTTGCTAATCATGGAATATCATTGCAGACTGCGGCGCGACGATGACCGAGCTGCCCTGTATGTTCCTCAGGCCATCCTCGTCTATGTCCCCGTCTGAGCAAACCACTGTGTATCTGCCGAATGGCACCTCAACCTTCTGCGGATAGCGGTTGGCGTTGAGTATGACATAAATGTTTTTCCACTCGTCTCCACCCGCGTTGTCCACCAGTCGGAATGCCACGAGGCAAGGCTGCGTTGGCAGGAACTGCAGGTGACGGCGCACGAGGTCGGCACGCCCCAGGCGGAATGCGGGGTGGTTCTTGCGCAGCTGTATCAGTTTCCTGTAGTAAGAGAACACCTCGGGATGGAGTCTCATGTTGTCCCAGTTGAGCGCGTTCACTTTGTCAGGGCTCTTGTATGAGTTGCGCACGCCTTTCTTGTCGCGAATCATCTCCTCGCCGCACAGTATGAACGGCACCCCCTGCGATGTCAGCACCGCCGTCTGGGCGAGGCACGTCAGATAGATGAGCGGCGAGTCGTTGCCGATGATGAGTTTTCCGCTGGCATCACGCGTAACGCTCCCCGCAGCCCCCGAGGCTATCAGCCGGTCGATGAGGCACATGTCGTCGTGGCAGCTGACGTATGATATGGCCTGTACTGGCTCGCTTGCCCACGCCCTGTCTGAATAGTTGACGCGCGACATGTCAACCTGCGGGTGGGCTATGCAGCCGGCGATGCCGAACTTCACACTCTCCTCGCTGCCCTCAACGCCGGCGAGGAAAGCACCTTTCGAATCATCGGAGAACGGTCCGCGCAGCGCGTCGCGCAACTCGTCGGAGAAGGCCGCGATGCGTGGCATGCGGGCAATGTTTGCCTTGCTGGCAAGTTGGCTGGCGGGCAGCGCGCACTTGCCTGCGCTCCAGCCCTCGCCGTAGATGAATATAGTGGGGTCAATCTTGTCGACCTCGCGGCGTATCTCGTTCATCGTCTCTATGTCGTGAACGCCCATTAGGTCGAAGCGGAAACCGTCGATGTGGTATTCTTTGATCCAGTATTTCACAGACTCCAGCATGAACCGCCTCATCATGGGCTTCTCCGAGGCCGTCTCGTTGCCGCAGCCCGAGCCGTTGCTTGGCGAGCCATCGGCGTTCATGCGGTAGTAGTAGCCGGGATAGGTGTTGTGGAAATTGCTGTTCTCTATGTCGTAGGTATGGTTGTACACCACGTCGAGTATCACGCGTATGCCGGCCTTGTGCAGTGCCTGCACCATCTGCTTGAACTCCGTGATGCGTGTCTCCGGGGTGTAAGGGTCTGTGCTGTACGAGCCGTCCGGCACGTTGTAGTTCACCGGGTCGTAGCCCCAGTTGTACTGTGGCTGCGCGAGGCGCGTCTCGTCAACAGAGCCGAAGTCGTAGGATGGCAGTATATGCACCGCGTTGATGCCGAGCGACTTCAGGTGGCTTATGGCCTTTGGTTCTGTCAGTGCGAGGTATTTACCCCTGTTGTGCAGGCCCGACGTGGGTGAAATAGAGAAGTCGCGGTGGTGCAGCTCGTAGATGACGAGGTCGGCGGGCGACTTTATCACCGGCCGCCGGTCTCTTTCCCAGCCCTCCGGGTTGGTGGTTCTCATGTCCATCACCACGCCCTCCTTGCCGTTCACTCCCACCGCCTTGGCAAACACCCCCGGCGAAAGCCGTCCGTCAACCATGAACTGGTAGTGGTAGCCGGCAAGGTTCTTGTGCACCGTTGCCGTCCATATCCCGTCCCTGCCGGGCTTCATCTTGGCGAATTTCGCCCTCCTCGCGCCTTTGCCATCGAGCGAAATGCCATACACCACTGCCACCTTTCTTGATTTTTTCGGCGCAAACAACCGGAACGTTGTATGGCTCCTTTTGTATTCAACCTCGTTGAAGTCGAAGTCCTGGGCTGCCGCAGTGGTTGACAGCAGCGTATATAATATTGTAGCAAAAAACAGTCTTTTCATCATGGAATTTCTTTGTTTAACTCATAGTCGGGCTTATCGCGCCATCAGGCTCACTGCGAAGCCGCCGCCCGGCGCCTCGGTGATTTTCAGCACGTCGCCCTTTTTCACGGTCTTTTTCGTTATGACGTATGCCTTGGGGTTATGCTCGTAGTGTGCGCCCCTCGCATCGGCATAGATCGTACATTCATACCTGCGCCCCTCGTCGAGGAAGTCGAGCCGGATGTTGCTCCTGTGCCCGTTCTCGTCGCATTTTCCTCCGACGAACCAGTTGTCAGTTCCCTTGGCCTTGCGCGCCACGGTGATGTAGTCGGCAGGCTCGGCCTCAAGGTATCGCGAGTCGTCCCAGTCGCACGCCACGTCGCGTATGAACTGGAACGCGTCCATATACCTGGCGTAGTTCTCGGGCAGGTCGGCTGCCATCTGCAACGGACTGTACATCGTGACATACAGTGCCAGTTGTCCGGCGAGGGTGGTGTGGACGAAGTTGGGGTTGTCGCTCCAGTTCTTCAGTTGTGTCTCGAAAATGCCCGGCGTGTAGTCCATCGGCCCGCCCTGCAGCCGCGTGAACGGCAATATGCAGGTGTGGTCTGGCCGCGACCCTGCGAACGCTTCATATTCCGTTCCGCGCGCGCTCTCGTTGCCCACGAGGTTTGGGTAAGTGCGGCAAAGTCCCGTGGGGCGCGTTGCCTCGTGGGCGTTCACCATGACGCGATGCCTCGCGGCCTCCTTCACGACGTGCAGGTAGTGGTTGTTCATCGACTGCGAGTAGTGGTGGTCGCCGCGCGGTATTATGTCGCCGACGTAACCCGTCTTCACCGCGTCATACCCGTAGCGGTTCATCAGCCCGAACGCTTCGGCGAGATGCCGCTCGTAGTTCTGCGTTGAGGACGATGTCTCGTGGTGCATCATCAGCCGCACGCCCTTCGAGTGGGCATACTCGTTGAGAGCCTTGATGTCGAAGTCGGGATATGGCGTCACGAAGTCGAACACGTCGCGCTTCCACATATTCGCCCAGTCCTCCCATCCGGTGTTCCAGCCCTCCACCAGCACCTGGTCGAGTCCGTTCGCCGCCGCGAAGTCGATATACCGCTTCACGTTCTCCGTGTTTGCGGCATGGCGGCCGTTGGGTCTTGCCTTCGCGTAGTCAGTATTGCCGAGTTGCACCGAGGGGAAGTCATCGGTGTAGTTCCAGCTGCTCTTTCCCACGATCATCTCCCACCACACCCCGCAGTATTTCGTGGGGTGAATCCATGAGGTGTCGTCAATCGCACACGGTTCGTTGAGGTTCAGTATGAGGTTTGACGAGAGCATGTCGCGCGCGTCGTCGCTCACCATCACCGTCCGCCACGGCGTGCTGCACGGTGTCTGCATAAACCCTTTCAGTCCGGTGGCATCCGGCGTGAGGTGGCTCACGAACGTCATCGGCGCGGGCAGCGGATAGGGCGACGGCTGCGGTGCGGGCGTGTATGCGTTGCTGTGTCCGCGCAGCCCGGTTGACAGATGGCTGGTTTCGGCATCCACGAGTTCCAGGTGCATCGTCGCGTAGTCGGCGCACGCCGCCTCGTGTATGTTTATGTACAGCCCGTCATCCGTTTTCATCTGCAACGAGGTCTGCACTCCCGTCGGCGAGAAGACCGCTATTGACGAGTTGCCCCAGTTCACCGCCTTGTCGAACATTCCGCGTATCTCCGACAGCCTGCTCTCCTGTGTCTCCTGCTCCTGCGTGTCGTAGTCGCCCGGCAGCCACCACGCCTTGTGGTCTCCCGTCATGGCAAACTCGGTGCGCTCTTCTCTTATGATGAAATAGTTGAGGCTGTCCTGCTGCGGGAACTCGTAGCGGAAGCCGATGCCGTCGTCGTAGACGCGGAAGCGGACTATGATGTGCCGCCCCGTTGACTGCTGCGCGAGCGTCACGGCGAGCTCGTTGTAGCGGTTCCTTATCGTTGCCGTCTCTCCACACACTGGCCGCCATGTCTCGTCGACGGCCGATGTCTCGCTGCCGGCGATGCTGAATCCGTCCATCAGGTCGGTCTCCCTCTGTCCCTTCGATGCGTGCTTGTCGCGCGCGAGCTCCAGTCCGAGGTGGCTCGGCCGCACCACCTCCCTGCCCTTGTATGCCAGTTCGTAGGTGGGCCGCGTGCCGTCGACGTGGAACTTCAGCCGCACGTTCCCGTCCGGCGAAGCCACCTCCTGTGCCGCAGCCGTCAACGCGAACAGCGCGCAGGCAAATGATAAAAATGTCCTTTTCATACCTTGATATATGTTTAGCGCACAGCCTGTTTCCTTCCGCCCTCCATCACCAAGGCGGCGATGGTGTTGCCGAAGTCGCTGTTCCCGATCATCTCGTCGATTCCGATGTGCATCCTGTAACGCCAGTAGTGCCTCGGGTTGGCGGGCATGTTGATGCGCTCGGCGTTCTGGTCGGCGAGGCGCAGGCTCTCGTCCACGGCGAGCCAGTCCTGAATGGCAATTATGCAGAGCATTGACGACGACGCGAGGTTGAGCGACACGATTTCGCGTGCGAGCCATCCCGGCATGGGGTGTGGCGCAGGCCCGTCATGCCGCAGCACGGAGTTGAAATATTCCTGCGCGCGCCCCTCGTCCTCGTCCCACCATTGCCGCAGTGTGGGCATGTCGTGGCTCGATATGGTGCAGACGGAGCGGTATGGGTTTTCCGCCGGACGGGCGAAGCGGACGCGGTTGTCCTTCGGCATTGACTCCAGCTCGAGCGAGAGTATGCGCAGCTCGTCCATCACCCATGGCACGCAGTCTGGCACCATGCCGAGATCCTCCGCGCACACCAGCATACGTGTCGCCTGCACCAGCAGCGGCAGTTTCTTCATCGCCTCGTGGTACCAGAACTGATTGTTGCGGCGGTAGAAATAGTCGTTGTAGAGTTTGTTGAAGACATATTTGTCGCTGTCGTAGAGCGACTCGTATATGAAGTCGAACTGCACCGATATTCGCGGGTGGAACGTGCCCGGGTTCTTGTGGTCGCGCACGAACAGCACGTCGCTGATTAGCGAGTATAGTCCGTCGCGTACCGACTCCAGTGGCATCGAGAAGCGGTTGCCGCCGCCCTTTGCCTTCTCCGCCCCGTACCATGCCTCCACCTTGCGCTGTGTGGCGTACTCGTCTTTCATTCGGTAGCGGTCGCCGACGGTCTTCTCCAGGAACTCCCGGCGCACCGCGTCGGCATCCTCGTGGAACACACGCTCGAGCACCCAGTCGGCAATGAACGGTTCGGTGAACAACTGCTCCTGCCACCGCAGCCCGTATGCCTCTATCTCCCCGGGCGTCATCCCGAGCGCGGGGGCGAAATGCCCGGTGAGTCCGTACACTGCGTCGGCCGGGATTTCCCAGATGCGGAAGAAGCCGAGCACATGGTCTATGCGGTAGGCATCGAAATAGTTCGACATGTTGCGGAAGCGGCGCACCCACCACCGGCAGCCGTCGGCGGTCATCTCGTCCCAGTTGTATGTAGGGAATCCCCAGTTCTGCCCGTTCGTGGAGAAGTAGTCCGGCGGCGCGCCCGCCTGTCCGTTGAGGTTGAAATAGCGCGGCTCCTGCCACACGTCGCAGCCGAAGCGGCTCACGCCGATTGGTATGTCGCCCTTGAGCACCACCCCCCTTGAGCGTGCATACTCGTGGGCGCGGCTCATCTGGCGGTGCAGCACGAACTGCACATAGTATGAGTATGCCACCTCGCCGTAGGCCTTGTTGCGCGGGTTGGCGAGAGCCTTGCGGTCGTCCTCGTTCCATGCGTGGTGTCCCTTCCACTGCGAGAAATCGGCGGTGCCGTTCACGTCGCGCAGCAAACAGTACTGCGCATACGGCACGAGCCATTGGCCGGCGGCTTCGAAGAACGCCTTGAACTCCTTTGATGCCAGCGCCTCACGCCCCTCCTGGGCATACAGCAGGCGCAGATATTCCTCCTTGGCGGCGTTCACGCGCTCATAGTCTATCTGCCGCAGGGCGTTGAGTTCCTGACGCAGCAGCTCGAAGCGGCGCCGTTCCCCGGCATCGGCGAGCGGCGGCAGCTGGCGCAGGTCGGCATATTGCGGGTGCAGCGCGAAGATGCTGATGCACGAATAGGGGTATGAGTCAGTCCATGTCTTGGTGGTCGTGGTGTCATTGATGGGCAGTATTTGCAGCACGCGCTGGCCAGTTCCTGCCACCCAGTCTATCATGCGGCACAGGTCGCCGAAGTCGCCGACGCCGAAACTCCCTTCCGTGCGCAGCGAGAACACCGGCACCAGCGTGCCGGCGCATTTCGCGTTGTATATCGGGAAGAACGCCTGCCCGAGCTCGTAAACCACCACCTCGCCGCGCCCCATCGGCGGCAGCGTCACGATGCGGTTGCCCTGCGTCTCCCACAGGGGCATTATGTCGTGGTTCTCGTCGATGGCCACGAACTTGAACTCGAGCGTGCCGCCCGTCAACTTGGTGGCGTCGATGTCGATGGCCCATTCGTTGGCCTGATGCTCCGCCATTGGCCTCGCCTCGCTCAGCCGCCACGCGCCGAGTATGCCCTGCGCGCCCACCACGGCAAGGCGGTGGTTGGAGCGCAGCTGCGGCGCGCGCACCTTCAGGCACACCGTGGCGGCGTAGTCGTTGCGCGCCACATCGTGACGGCGGCGGCGCGAGATGCACTCCGTGAATGCCGAGCTGTACTGGTAACTGTCTTCGGGCATAGCAATCCAGTGGTCGTAGGCGACATACCGCGTGCCTCTCGCGCACGACAGGTCAATCCTGTGAGGTTCCGACGCCCATTCGTGCAGCACCTCGGCGCCGTCGCGCTCAACGCTGTAGTAGTAGCATATCGCCTCGCCCGGCTTGCCGTCGCGGCGCAGGTTGCACGTCCACCGCAGCCCGTCGTCGGTGTTCATTCTGTACTTTGCCGCCGCCACGCCGCTTTTTCCGTCGATGACGTTCAGCACAAGATCCTCGCCGTAACTCGTCTTGTAGTCTATGTTAAACTGTAGATTAATATCCATAATGGTTAGTATTTTGGCGTAAAATTAATAAAAACCAACGTTATACAGGAACTTTCGCATACTTTTCAAGGCATATTTGCTGTGCAAACGGTTGCACAACGCGCCGTGTATGCCGTCCGAATTATGGTGCCTGCCATGCTTCTCACCACGCCTCGATGATGTGCCGGCTTCCGTTTAGCACCGAAGCGGAAAGTAAATTCGCCGTATTTACTCATCAAATACGGCGAGTTTACTTTCCAAATACGGCGAGTTTACTCATCAAATACGGCGAATTTGCAACGCTGTTGCATGTCAGCCGCACGCTCATTGCGTGGCTATCGCCACACCGTTCACTATGTAAAGGCCGCGCGGAAGTCCACTGACGGCGTCGCGGAATGATGTCCCGGCGGGCAGGCGGCGCAGCAGGCGGCCGTCTGGGGCTGCCACGGTTACGGCTGAATGGCTGAGACTGCCGTAGGGCAGGGGGGTGTCAACCGATGATGTTGCCGACACGTCGTCGACGAGGTAATGCCCCTGCGCGTCGCGCTCGTTGCGGATGACAAAGAATTTCGTCGCCGTGACGTTCTCCACGTCAACCGACTGCGGCGAGCCGCTGCCGTTGCTGAAGACGAAGTTAACATAGTCGTCGCCGGAGGTCAGCGTGAAGTCCTTGCAGTACCACGTGTGGCCGTCAACCAGCCTCGTCGTTGTGATGCGGTCGCCCGGCCAGGTGGTGTTCTGCGGCTCGTGTCCGAAGTCGCTCCATGTCCAGTAGTTCATGGTCGTCCATCCCGCCACGCCATCGCTGACGCGGCAATACACGGTGATTGTCCTCGGCTCGTTGTCGTCGGGCTTTATCGTGTAGCTGCGCCCGATTATGCCGCTAACCGTTCCTGCTGCGAGCAGTCCCACCGTCAGCGTGCAGTCGCCGTCAATGGCTATCTCCGTTCCGCTCGCCACCTTGCGGCTCGCGGCTGTCGGCATTGTTCCGTCGGTGGTATATACGAGTTGCGCGGCGTCGTCCTCGCTCACTGCCGTTAGCCTCACCCGGAACGCGCCGTCATACACTCCCGAGCTTTTGTCGGCCCATGCCGTTTCAAGTTTCCTGGCGAGGAAATAGCGGTATTTCTGCCCTTCGAGCGCGAGTGTGTATGCGCTGGAAGGCGTGAAGCTGCCTGCCTCATCGCCTACGGCGACGACCAGTCGGCTCTGCCCGTCCGCCTTCACGGCGTTGGCGTGGCAGGCGGCGGTGCTCTTCAGGTTGAGGAATGTGCTCGTGTTGGTTATCCCGGCAGTCTTCCTCGCGTCAACCATCGCCTTTATCTCGCTGCGGTATGCCAGCCAGTGCTTGTAGAACACGCACGGCGTTCCCGGCATGGCGAGCATGTATGCGTTTGCGGCCAGCGTGTCACGCTTTATCGGGTCCTGCTCTGCTCCCGCGCGCCTCTCGGTGTCGTGGTTCTCGACGAATGTCACGGCGTAGCGGCAGTAGGCGGGGTCGTGCATCAGGTTGTTGGTGCTGTTCAGCCGTCTCCAGTCGTTAGCGTTTATCGCGTCGCGCACGTTGTACCTGAACTGGAAGTCGAACGCCGCGCTCTTCCTAGCCGTGGCATCAATCCATTTCTTTATCCTGTCGTTGCCGTCCCAGCATTCTCCCACGGAGAACTCTACCCCTGCGGCATCGTTGTAGTCGGCGACGTGCGAGCCGCCGAAGCCCTTCACCATGTCGTATCGGAAGCCGGAGTATCCGAGGTCGTCCTTCAGGAATTTGACGTATGCCTTCATTATCCTCTGCACGTTTTCGCTCTTGTGGTCGAGGTCGCGCATTCCGCCCCAGTCCTCGCCCTCGTCGTTGTTGCTGCTCAGCGTCACTCCGTCGATTGCGGCCTGCTCGCGTGTCTTGTATTTCCCGGTCGCCGGGTCGTAGTCGTCGTTGCTCACGATGTCTGTTGTCTGCAACTGGTATGTCGCGCCGTTGTAAGTCTCGGCGGGGAAAGTCCACCACCCGTTGGTGTTGTGGTGGTTTATCACCACGTCGGCGATAGTCCCTATGCCTTTGTCCCTGAACGTGCGTATCATTGAGCGCAGTTCCTCCTCGCTGCCGAAGCTGCTGTTCTGGTTGAAATAATAGTACGGGGTGTACCCCATTACGTTATGGGTCTCGAGGCATTTCCCGCTCTGCGGCACCCACACGAGGCTGAATGTTGCGGCGAGGTCGTCTGCCTGCGCCTCCAGTTTAGTCCATTTCGACTGTGAGAACGAGTCCCAGTAGAAGCCCTGCAGCATCACTCCGCCGTAGTTTTCGGGCCAGCCCTGTGCGTTGGCGCCAGGTGGGCAGGCGGCGAGCAAGGCAAGTGAGAGAAAGAAATTTTTTGTGGATAGCATGGTGTTTTTAAGGAGTTATGAAGTTAAGACAAAAGTGTTTTGTAAGGAGTTGTGAAGTTGAAAAGTGAAAGGAGGTTGAGGCAACAGTTCCTGTCCGTGACTTTGTGGAATGTTGTTTTTCAACATCCTGTTTGGATAGTACTGTTGTCTCAACCGCTTTACTCCTTTGGCTTCTCAGCTCATTGACAAGGCTCTACTCCCTCACGATGGCGAACCACCCGGTGATGTCGTTGAAGTAGATGTTGTAAGTGCCGGCCTCAACATTTATGTTGTCGCCGCCTGGCTCACCCTTTCCTGTGTATGCCGCATTCGTCACGGTGAGGCTCGCGCCCCAGTTGGTGTCCCAGCTGCCGTTTGCGCGGAACTTCAGCGTGCCGTTTTCGGCGAACTGTGTCTTGACATACCAGTTGTGCGGTGTCACCTGAGTCATGAAAAGGTCGGTTGATCCGTTGTTGGCCCAGTTGTTGAAGTCGCCGACGAGGCCTATTGAAGCATATTCCGCAGGCGACTGGTTCTCCAGTTTCGTCCATGTGTACTGCATGGTCTTCAGGTTCATCTCGAACTTCCAGTAGCCAGCCTCTGGTGAGTGTATCGCGCCGCCGTTGGAAATCTCGAGTGGCCCGGACATGCTGGTCGAGCCGTTATTGTCGCTTGAGGTGTTGTAGCACATGTCCCAGTTGCCGATGTTCAGCTCGTCCCAAGCCTTCACGTTGCCGTCGATGTGTCCGTAGTAGTCGAACACGTCTGGCGAGGTCTGGAACATCGCTCCCTCCATTGCCTTTTCAGGACTCCATCCGGAGAAGTCGCCGAAGAGGTAGATCACTTTCCTTACGGGCGCGGATGTCATGTTGAACATCACTGCTTCCGCATCCACCAGCACCGCTTGTCCGTCCTTGATGGCATTGAGGTAGACCGCTGCCGAGTATTGGTGGGTGCCGATGGCGCTGCCGAACACGCTCACGGCGTAGTCCTGTAGGGCGGCCTTGCTGACCTTGCCGTCGAGGGTGGCGCTGATATTGACACCCTTGCAGTTAATCTCGGTCGTTATCAGCACGATGCGTGCGTTGGCAAGGGTGTAGCCATCGGGCAGGGTCTCGTTGCTAAGTGTGAATACCTGCACCTCATCTTCTGCCGTTGCGAGGTCTATGTCGCCAACGGCTGTAGCCTTGATGCCTGGAAGTGTTATGGCATCTTCACCTGCGTTCGACTGCGGGTTGGCCCAGTCGGTGAAGTCGTCGCTGCAGGCCGTGAACAGCAAGCCTGCGAGCGAGAGCAATAAAAATGATATTTTTTTCATACCTTTGTCATTTGTTGTTGTTGTTTCCTACTTGATGTCGCCTGTGTCGTTGCTGAAGTTGACATACATCTTCTGTCCTGCCGTGACGGCAACGCGCTCCTGGTCGTCGCCGGCGCCACGGTAAACGAGTTTCTTGCCGAACACCATGAATTCCGACTTCCACCAGTCTTGCCCTGGTATCTTGACGTATGCGCGCAGTCCCGATTCGCTGTCGGCGGCGTGCGCGAAGGCGGGTGAAACGAAGTCGCCGTCCTTTGTCGCCGGCACGTCAAACGAGCATCCGTCCTCTTTCTCGTCCCAGTTGCCTGCCGGTGTGACAGGTCCCATGAGCCAAACTTCCGGCTTGTTGAAGTCAACGTTGTAAACCAACTTGTTTCCGGAGATTGACATCGTGACAACCATCAGGTACCAGCCTGGTTTCTCACTGGCGAAGTTGCCGCCCTTGTCAGAGATGTTGGCAGCCAGTTCGCCGCCAATCGTGACTTGTCCGAATCCGATTCCGCCATTGTCCCAGCTCCTCTCGTTGTTGAATTTCATTCCTATGTCGTCAATCCACACCATGCGCCAGAAGATGTTCGGCGCGCTGTGAACGGGAATCATTTCGGGAGCGGTGTCCCACTTCCATTCGTTGAAATTGCCTATCACATAGAGTTTTCCCGGCATTGATACGGGAGGCAGCGCGTATTGCACGAGCACCTGCGGCAGTTCCACCGTGTTGGAAACGATTTCCATGCCGTTTATTGGCTCTCCGTATGCCGTCACCTGCACTGCCTTTGCCCGCAGGTAGACCTTCGTGTTGACGGGGAAGTCATTCTCCGTCTTGCCCGTTTTCTCGATTTTCTTTGTGAGTTCGGCTGCCAGCAGTGCCGCGTCGATGCCGAGCTCCGCGCTCTTCTGCGCAGGAACGACCTCGAATGCGTCGGTCATGTCGGCGTTGATGGAAGCCTCGAGAGAGTAGTCCGTGGCTGCCGGGTAGCCATAGTCGGGCTGCGAGCAGGTCACGTTTATCTTTTCCGAATTTGCCAAGTCGATCACCGAGTTGGCTATTGCCGGTGTGTTGAGTACGAACGCCGTCGGGCTTTGCAGCGTCGGGTTCGAGTCGCGGTCCTCGTCGCACGCCGTGAAAACACATGCGCCCACCACCAGCATCAATATTGACTTTATTGTTTTGTTCATTGTTGTTTTGTTTTATCCGGGCATGGCGTTTCCGTCGTCCGCCCGTTGATGTTTACTTTTCGCCGGCCGTCCGGGAAGGGTGCTTGCGGCATCCCTGCCCGGACATGCGCATGTCATTTATACCCGGGGTTCTGCTTAAGGTTCCCGTTGGCGATGAGGTCTTTCGCCGGTATGGCGAAGATGTTGCGGTAGGCTGCGAAGTCCCTGCCATCGAAAGAGCCGCCCTTCCACTGCCATTTGTAGCCGTTGTTGCCTCCGAACTTGCCGAAGCGTATGAGCGTCGGACGGCGTATGCCCTCGAAGTAGAACTCACGGCTCCACTCGTCGAGGATGTCGTTGAGGGTGAACGAGCCGGAGTTGCGCTCCTGTGCGTGGGCACGCTTTCGCAGGTCGTTGATGCACTTCGTTCCCTCGGCGGTGGTGTTGCCCCCGCTTATGCGCGCCGTTGCCTCGGCGTATGCGAGGTATGCCTCTGCCACGCGGAACAGGAAGAAGTCGGTGTCGGCGAATGTCGGGTCCTTGCCTGCGCTGCCGTCGGTCTTGAAGTTGGTGAACTTTGCCACTGCGAAGCCGTCGGTGAAACTCCCGCGGCTGGTGTTATCGATCTCGCGGTTAACCCCGCAGAACAGCGCGCGGTCGTCTCCCGCCACCTCGGCCGTCTCGTATGACTCCTTGTGGGGTACATCCCCGATGTGGAAGAACTTCCTCACGAGGTCCGGGCGTGCGCGGTTTCCTGACCAGGCCACGTTCACCCCGTTGGTTGCCGCCGGGTCGTTCGGGTTTGCGTGCATGTCGGCGTCAAACGTCGAGGCGATAAGGAACTCGGAGCAACCATACTGAGTAGTGGTTATTCCGTCTGCGAACAACGGCAGCACAGCCTCGTAGGCGGCGTCCGTCTCCCCGTTGTCGCCCATGAAGAGCATCTGGTACGGAGTCCATGCGCCGACGCCCTTGGTGTTGAGGCGGTATGACGAGGTCATCACTTTCTTCGCATATTCGGCGGCTTTCTCCCACTGCGGCGTCCCGGTGTATACCTCTGCGTTGAGGTACAGGCGCATCAGCAGGAACCATGCGGCAGCCTTGTCGGCGCGGCCATAGCCTGCGTCGGTTGATTTCTTTGCCTTCGCGTCAGACATCTGCGGCTCAATCTCGAGCAGTTCCTTCTCGATCCAGTCGTATGCCGCTTTCCTGTCAATCTGCACTGGCTTCTCGATGTCCTTGGCGAACGGGATGTTTCCCCACCCGTCCATCAGCAGGTAATACTGCAGAGCGCGCACGAAGCGTATCTCGGCGGTCATCGTCTGGTCGTAGCCCGAAGCCACCTTGAGGTACTGGTTGCAGTAGCTGATGCCCAGTGAGAGACGCTGGTAGTACATGGCGAGCATCGGGTGCGAAGCGTCATACACGTTGTCTATGAACGTTGCTATGCCATCGTCGCCCCAGCCGCAGATTGCCTCGTCGGTGGTTAGTTCGTTGGAGTTCCACATCTGGCGCACAAGGCCGGTGAAACCTGCGTCGGGATAAATGATGTCTGTTGAGCCGCCGCCTGCGTTCCCCTCCATGGCGAGGTTGGCGTAGCACTTGTTGAACAGGCCCTCCACCTCGTAATTTGTACCCTTGTTAGGGTCTATCACGTTGTCTTCGACATCAAGGTCGCCCACACACGACGATAGGCCAAGGGTGACAGCCAATGCCGCTGCGGACAGAATATATTTGAATGTTCTTTTCATGGCTTTTGTCTTATTTGTTGTTTGTTAGAAATTTATGCTCAGACCAAGTATGAACGAGCGCGGACGCGGATAGACCTTGTCGTCGATGCCGGACCCAATCTCCGGGTCGAGCCCGTCATAGCTTGTCACGGTGAACACGTTAGCGGCTGTGGCATAGACGCGTCCGCTGAGGCCGTTCCATCCTGCCGCCTTGAAAACATTTGTGAAGCTGTAGCCCAGCGTTATGTTGTCGCACTTGAGGAACGAGGCGTTCTTGACGTGCATGTCAGACAGGCGGCTCTGCATCTCGTCGTGCTGCCACTTGTAGTCGAGCACTGCCGTCGGCCTGTTTGCTATGTAAGAGCTCTGCGCCCATACCGCCGACGGGCTGATGTTCATTGCCCCTGCCATAACGTCATCATACACATAGTTGCCGATGCTTGCGCGGAGAGCGAGGCCGAAGTCCCAGTTCCTGTACTCGAGGCGTGAGGACAGTCCCATCGTTACGGGTGCCGCCGGGCTCTTGTAGAGATACTTGTCCTTCTCGTTTATCTCGCCGTCGCCGTTGCGGTCAACGACTGCGCCCTCGATGGGCTTGCCGTCCTTGTCGTACACCTGCTGATACACATAGAACGAGTTGGCGGCATAGCCAGTCTGGTTTGCCTGTACAGTGATGCCCTGTCCCACTTTGCGGTCGGTGACAGCGACGGGATCGCCGGTCGCCGAGACGCCGCTCAGGTCGGTTATCTTGTTCTTGTTGTATGTGAAGTTGTAGCCTATTGTCCAGAACCAGTCCTTTGTCTGCAGCGCCTTCCAGTCCAGTGACACCTCGACGCCCGTGTTGCGCAGCGAGCCGATGTTCTGCACTCCCTCGTTGGTGAAGCCGAACAGTGCGGCGAGCGGGGCGCGGTTGAGCAGGTCGGTGGTTTTGCGCAGATACCAGTCAATGCTACCCGTGAGCCTTTGGTCGAGGATACCCCAGTCGAGCCCGATGTTGTATGTCGTGGTGGTCTCCCACTTCAGCTTGTCGTTGTAGTTGTCCGGGCGGTACAGCGTGCCGTCGCCCAGCAGCGGGTAGAAGCCGTTGGTGCCGGTGTTGCGCGAGTATGTCGGGACCCATCCGTAGTCGTCGATGATGTCGCCGTCCTGCTGTCCCGTCATTCCCCAGCCGAGGCGGAGCTTCAGGTCGGAGAGCCATCCCATCTCGCGGAACTTGTTCTCGTCCTTGATTTTCCACGCGAAGGCGAAAGACGGGAACCATGCCCAGTGTTCCTTGAACTTCGACGAGCCGTCGTCGCGCACCGTCGCCGTGAACATGTAGCGGTTCATCAGTGTGTAGTTGGCACGCCCGAAGAACGACACAAGGTAGTGCTCCGTCTTGAAATTGTACGGAGTGTGCGGACGCGCCGTGCCTGCCAGCGTCGCGTCGTTGTTGGTCATGGGATAATATGATATGTAGTCGTTGTTCTTCTTGCGCCAGTATCTCTGGTACTCATAGCCTGCCATGATGTCGAAGTGCTGCTTTTCGTTGAAGTCCTTGAAATACTGTGCGTATGCGCTCAGCTGGTAGTTGCGTAGCAGTTCGAAGTCGGTCCCGTGGTTGCCGAAATAAATGTTGTCTGCGTATGCCGGCGAGGCGTTCTTGTTCTCGCGCGACCGCAGTATGTCAATTCCGAGCGTCAGGTGCAGGCGCAGGTCCTCGAAGCCGTGCACCTTGTAGTCAACGTCTGCGCTGCCTATGAACTGGCGGTTGTATGCCTTGTCGTCCCAGATGCTGCTGTCGAGCAGTGAAAGCGGGTTTCTTGTCGCGACAAATATTACGGTGTTTGGCCAGCTGGCGTCGTTGAGCGCCGAGCCGCCCTGCACCCACTGGTAGTAGCCGCCGAGGTTGCTTAGCGTCTGGCTGCTCACCCCACTGTGGAATGGCGACGTGAACGAGTACGGGTCCTGTGTCGGGTCGAACTTCACGGCAGCCCTCACTGCCTCTGTGTTGGCATAGACCGACTTTGCGAACATGCCCTTTGCGTTGAGGTTGAGCTGCAGGTGGTCGTCGAGCAGCGACGGGTTGAGGTTGACCGATGCGGTGACGCGCTTGTAGTCAGACGTCTTGAGGATGCCCTGCTGGTCGGTGAAGCCTGCCGAGATGCGGTACGGCAGGTTGTCTCCCACAGAGCCGGACAGCGTCACGTTGTGGTCGTGGCTCACCGCAGTGCGGTAGATGAGGTCCTGCCAGTCGGTGTCCGCCGTGCCGAGATAGCTGTACGGCTCGCTGTCAGTGCCGAAGATGCCGGCTATGAACTCGCGGTACTGTGCCGCGTTCATCACATCGACGGTCTTCTGCTTCATGCTCATCGTTGCGCTTCCCGAGTAAGACACAGACAACTTCTGCCCGCGCCGCCCCTTCTTGGTGGTGATGATGATTACGCCGTTCGAGCCCCGGCTGCCATAGATTGCCGTTGCCGAAGCGTCCTTGAGAATGTTGAACGACTCGATGTCCTGCGGGTTTATCGATGCCAGGAGGTTGCTAACGCCGCCCACGCCCTGGTTGTTCATTGCAATCCCGTCGATAACGACGAGAGGGTCGTTGCTCGCGGTGAGCGAAGAGCCTCCGCGCACGCGTATCTGCGCCCCGCCGCCAGGCGTACCGTCGCTGACGGTGACGTTCACTCCGGCAACCTTGCCGGAGAGCATGTCCTGCGCCGTGACAACCACGCCCTTGTTCTTTCCGTCCGGCCTCAGTGCCGTCACGCTACCCGTGAGGTCGCTTTTCTTCACTGCGCCGTAGCCGATCACAACAACCTCGTTGAGTGCCTGTGCGGCATCCTCCTGCATCGTGACGACCATGTCGGGCGCCGCAGTGACCCTCACGTCCTGGTATCCTATGTAGGAAATCACCAGAGTGGCGCCGGCGGGCGCCTCGATCGAGAAGTTACCGTCGAAGTCGGTAATCGTGCCGCCCGACTGGCCGTCTATGCGGACTGTCGCGCCGATGACCGGTTCGCCGGCAGCATCCTTCACCTGCCCTGACACGGCGTTGCCCTGCGCAAATGCCGCGACAGACAGGAACATCCCTAACAATAGGGAAAGAACCCTCAGTTGGATTCTGAATTTCACCTGCTTCATCATTTACATTGTTTTTTAAAGTTTGTGATTTAAAATAAATTATTTTTATGATTCTGTTGTCTTGTTTTCATCAGGCCGGCAGCGCGTGGGATGCCGATAGTTTGACTTGAGCCCCGTGGCGGGGGAAACTTTCTGTTTGCAAATTTAACTTTAAAAGTGTTACGCAGCATACATTTTGACAATATATTTTGATATTTGCGTATGCAATCGTTTGCGCAAGGCGGTGTTTGCAAAGATATATATTAAAATGTATCGTATATCAAAAAAAATAGATAATTTTGTAGCCGACAAAGCAAGTTTGTGCAAAAGTTACACAAAAAAATGTCGAAGAACACGATGGCGACGAACGGGAACACCACTATTACCATGAAGGACATCGCACGCGAGCTGGGCGTGTCGGTGGCAACGGTGTCGCGCGCGCTGAAAGACAGCCCGCGCATAAGCAGGGAGCAGAAAGAGCGCGTTAGGAAATTCGCGCGCGAGCACAACTTCTACCCCAACGTCATGGCAGAGCAGCTGCGCAACAACCGCGTGCGGCCGTCGAACGTCATAGGCGTGATAATGCCGCAGATAGCCCACTACTACTTCTCCACGATACTATCGGGAATCGAGATGCAGGCAAGGATTCGCGGATACAACATACTCGTGGCGCAGAGCGAGGAACGCTGCGACCTCGAGAAAATAATCTGCGAGCATTTCATCGAGAACCGCGTCTGCGGGGTGATAGTGGCACAGGCGAAGGACACGGCAGAGTACTCCCACTTCGGGAAATTCATCGCAATGGGCATACCAATCGTGTTCTACGACCGCATCTGCACGGGAATCGATGCCAGCCGTGTGGTGGTTGACGACTACATGGGGGCGTTCACCGCCGTGACACACCTCATCGAGACGGGCTGCCGCAGGATAGCGTTCTACGGCGCGCCGATGAAATTGGAGATTTCCAAGAACCGCTACAACGGCTACCGCGACGCGCTGCTGCGCCACGGGCTGCGTCCCGACAACTCGCTGGAGTTCATCTGCGACAACCGCGAGGACGCCGAGGCACTGACACCGGGAGTGCTTGCCAGGCCCGACCGCCCCGACGCCTTCTTCGCAATCAACGACGACACCGCCATCGGCATACTATACACCGCGAAGCGCGCCGGACTACGCGTGCCGGACGACGTGAGCATCTGCGGATTCACAAACGGCGAGCGTGCCACGGCGTGCGACCCGATGCTGACAACCGTGGAGCAGCGCGGGCACATGGTGGGCGAGGAGGCGGTGGACATGCTTGTGGCACACGTCGAGGGACTTGTGCCAAAGGACAAGGTTGAGAAGAAAGTGGTGAGGACGAGGCTCGTGGTGAGGGGAACGACGAGATAGCAGGAAATTACAACAAAACAATAATCTAATGATGGAAAAACCAAATCTAAAATTCTGGCAGTTATGGAACCTCAGCTTCGGGTTCTTCGGCGTGCAGATAGCATACGCACTGCAAAGCGGAAACATATCGCGCATCTTCCGGACACTCGGGGCAGACCCTCACTCGATCAGCTTCTTCTGGATACTGCCGCCGCTGATGGGCATTCTCGTGCAGCCCGTGGTCGGCACGCTGTCTGACAGGACATGGACGCGCTTCGGGCGCCGCATTCCCTACCTCTTCGTGGGCGCCGCATTGGCAGTGGCGGTGATGGCACTGCTGCCAAACGCTGGCTCGTTCGGTATGTCCGTCGGCACGGCGCTCATCTTCGGGCTGTTTGCACTGATGCTGCTCGACACAAGCATCAACATGGCCATGCAGCCGTTCAAGATGCTCGTGGGCGACATGGTGAACGAGAGGCAGAAGGCAAAGGCATATTCCATACAGTCTTTCCTGTGCAACGCAGGCTCGGTGGTGGGCTTCGTGTTCCCATACCTGTTCACATGGATCGGCCTGAAGAACGTCGCGCCGGAGGGCGTGGTGCCAGACTCGGTGATATGGTCGTTCTACATAGGCGCGGCGATACTCATACTGTGCGTGATATACACGGTGGTGAAGGTGCGCGAGTGGAACCCGCAGGAATATGCGCAATACAACCCCGCAAGCGGGAAGAGGGAGAGCAGCGCCAACTGGATAACCCTGCTGAAGAATGCCCCCGCCACCTTCTGGCGCGTGGGGCTGGTACAGTTCTTCTGCTGGGCGGCGTTCCTGTATATGTGGACATACGTCGTTGATGCCGTGTCAGAGACGGTGTGGTACACCACCGACCCGAAGTCCGAGGCTTACCAGACGGCAGGCAACTGGACCGGAATACTCTACGCCATACAGGCGATGGGGTCGGTCGTATGGGCTGCCGTGCTGCCGCGCTTCAGGAACATGAAGGTGGCATACGCCGCAAGCCTCGTGCTGGGCGGCATAGGCTTCGCGCTCATACCGTTCGTCCACGACCAGTACATGCAGATAGGGCCGTTCCTGCTCATAGGCTGCGCGTGGGCCGCCATGCTCGCCATGCCGTTCACGTTCGTCACCAACGCGCTGCAGGGCTATGGCCACATGGGGGCTTACCTCGGGCTGTTCAACGGCACGATATGCGTACCGCAGATCGTGGCGGCGCTCGCCGGAGGCACGATACTGAGACTCATCGGGTCGTCACTGAGCAGCATGATGATTGTGGCAGGAGCGCTCCTGATAATCGGCGCGCTGTGCGTGGCCACGATAAAGGATAGGAAATAGAAAGTAAACACGGCGGATTTGCCGGGTAAACACGGCGTATTTGCCGATCAAACACGGCGAATTTGCCAGCCAAAACCGCCGTGTTTGTCTTACAGGATACTACGAGATGAAAGAAAATGGAGCCCAAACCACAGACTATGTGATAATACTCGGCGGCGGAAGGGGGCTGCGGATGGGCGGAGACGTGCCGAAACAGTTCCTGCCGGTGGGCGGCGTGCCGGTACTGATGCGCACCATACGCCGGTTCCGCGAGTACAGCGGCGGGCTGAGGATCATCCTCGTGCTGCCTGCCGGCCAGCAGGAATACTGGCGGCGGCTGTGCGCGGAATATGGCTTTGCCGAGAACTACAGGATTGCCGACGGCGGCGAGACGAGGTTTCATTCCGTAAGGAACGGGCTGGCGCTCGTGCCTGACGACGCCAGCGGGGTGGTGGCGGTGCACGACGGCGTGCGGCCGTTCCCGGCCATGGAGGTCATCGCGCGTTGCTTCGAGACGGCGCGGCGACATGGCACGGCAGTGCCGGTGACAGAAGTGATAGAGACGCTGCGGCACGTCATGGGAGACTACTCGTCGGCAACGGTGCCGAGGGGGGAGTACCGGCTGGTGCAGACACCGCAGGCGTTCGACATACAACTGCACAAGCGTGCCTACCGGCAGCCATACAACGAGGGATTCACCGATGACGCCTCGGTCGTTGAGGCTCTCGGGCAAGGCATAACACTCGTGGACGGAAACCGCGAGAACATAAAGATAACTACACCTTTCGACCTGTGTATGGCCGAGGCAATGGCAGAGGCACAGCAGCGATAGAGAGCGGGGCACACGGCAGAACGCGCATCGCTCGTGAATACCATAAATCTTCAAACTTATCCGATGGCAGACATATTCGCACAAGACGTTATGTATGTTCCGGGCGTGGGACCGCACCGCAAGGAACTGCTGAAGAGGGAACTGGGCATAGAGACGTTCGGCGACTTGCTGGAGTATTACCCCTACAAGTATGTTGACCGCTCGAAGATATACCGCATCTGCGACATGAACGGCGAGATGCCGTTCGTGCAGGTTTGCGGGGAGTTCATCGACTTCGAGGAGTTCGCCATGGGGGCGCGCAGGAAACGCGTCGTGGCAAAATTCACCGACGGCACGGGATATGTTGACATCGTGTGGTTCGCACGCGCACAGCAGTTGACAAAGGGGCTGAAGGTGAACACAAAATACATCGTGTTCGGCAGGCCGACGGTATATGGAGGGCACTATCAGTTCGCACACCCGGAGATCGACCTGGCAAAGGACGTGGAACTCTCGGCGATGGGGATGCAGCCATACTACGGCACGACGGATAAGATGAAGAAGGCCGGGCTGACATCGCACGCACTGGAGAAAATAACGAAGAACATGCTCGCGCGCATCACCCAGGAAATTCCCGAGACACTGCCGCCGTTCATCGTCAACAGGCTGCGCCTCGTGTCGCGCGACACGGCACTGCGCCACATACACTATCCGGGAAACGCCGGGGAGATGAGCCATGCGCGGCAGAGGCTGAAGTTCGAGGAACTTTTCTACGTCCAGCTGAACATACTGAGGTATGCCTCTGACCAGCGGCGGAAATACCGGGGATATGTCTTCACGCAAGTCGGAGCGGCGTTCAACACGTTCTACCATCACCACCTGCCATTCACGCTGACGGACGCGCAGAAAAGGGTGATACGCGAGATAAGGCAGGACACGCGTTCGGGACGGCAGATGAACCGGCTGCTGCAGGGGGATGTCGGCTCGGGGAAGACACTCGTGGCCCTGATGTCGATGCTCATCGCGATAGACAACGGCTACCAGGCGTGCATAATGGCACCAACCGAGATACTCGCCGAGCAGCACCTCGCCACCATCAGGGAGTTCCTCGGCGACATGCCGGTGCGCGTGGAACTGCTCACGGGAGTCGTGAAGGGAAAGCGGCGCATGGAGGTCCTCGGCGGGCTGGCGACTGGAGAGGTGCAAATCCTCGTGGGAACACATGCCGTGATAGAGGATGCGGTGCAGTTCTCAAACCTCGGTTTCGTGGTGGTCGACGAGCAACACCGCTTCGGAGTGGAGCAGAGGGCGAAACTGTGGGGGAAGAGCAGCAATCCGCCGCACGTACTGGTGATGACCGCAACGCCGATACCGCGCACGCTGGCAATGACGCTTTACGGCGACCTCGACGTGAGCGTAATCGACGAACTGCCGCCGGGACGAAAGCCGGTGCAGACGGTTCACATGTTTGAGAACCAGACGGCAAGCATTTACAACGGCATACGCATGCAGGTGGCGCGTGGCAGGCAGGTGTATGTCGTGTTCCCGCTGATTAAGGAGAGCGAGAAGATGGACTTGCAGAACCTCGAGGAGGGCTATGCACGACTGTGCGAGGTGTTCGACGACATGAGACTGAGCAAGGTGCACGGAAAGATGAGGCCGGCGGAGAAGGAGGCGGAGATGCAGCGTTTCGTGAACGGGGAAACGCAGGTACTGGTGTCGACGACGGTGATAGAGGTGGGCGTGAACGTGCCTAACGCCTCGGTGATGGTAATTCTCAATGCCGAGCGGTTCGGGCTGTCCCAGCTGCACCAGTTGCGGGGGCGTGTGGGCAGGGGGGCTGACCAGTCGTTCTGCATTCTCGTGACAAAGCGGAATTTGTCCGCCGAGACGAAGAAACGCATCGACATAATGTGTGACACCAACGACGGCTTCCGCATAGCGGAGGCTGACCTGAAACTGCGCGGCCCGGGCGACCTGGAGGGTACGCAGCAGAGCGGAATGGCGTTCGACCTGAAGATTGCAGACATCGCACGCGACGGACAACTCGTGCAACTCGCACGAGACGAGGCGCAGAAGATAATCGGAGGCGACCCGGAATGCGACAAACCGGAGAACCGTATGCTGTGGGAAAGGCTCGACGCTATAAGGAAGACCAACATCAACTGGGGCGCGATAAGTTGAAATCACACCACATGATGAAAATAATATTTTATTTTTGCACCAAAATCTTATCTTTTATGTTTCTGTTGGCATATATATATAATAATGTGTTTTTGAGTGAGTCTCCGTGCTTACTTTAACCTTTGAAAAAAATATTGCTTTTTTTTGAAATTTCCCTCTCAAAAGTTTTGCGGTTCCGCATTAAAGTGCTACCTTTGCACTCGCTTTCGGAAAAAACGGGCTTGCCCGTTGTCCGCAGGCATATTGGAAGGAGTTCTTTGGCAGGTTTCAATGAGACAGAGAAGCAGTACAGTGTAAGGCGGGACGCCGCCGTCCTTTACGGGCGGCCATGGTGTCCCGGTTGAGAAATACGAGAACATAGAACATGCCGTAAGGGTTTCGGGCGCGCGCTATCCGCGCGTCCCGCAACCCGCACGGGTCCCAGGACTGTACCGGATGAGAGTGCGTTCTTTTGGCAGGAAAACCGTGGCGCGGCATGCCTTCTGGCGTGTCCGCGCGCACATTATATTTTACAATGGAGAGTTTGATCCTGGCTCAGGATGAACGCTAGCTACAGGCTTAACACATGCAAGTCGAGGGGCAGCATGGGGGTTGCTCGCAACCCCTGATGGCGACCGGCGCACGGGTGAGTAACGCGTATCCGACCTTCCCGCGGCAGGGGCATAACCCGGTGAAAGCCGGACTAATTCCCCGTGGTCCCCACACAGGCCATCCTTCGTGGGGTATAGGATCCGTCCGGCCGCGGACGGGGATGCGTCCGATTAGCTAGTTGGCGGGGTAACGGCCCACCAAGGCACCGATCGGTAGGGGTTCTGAGAGGAAGGCCCCCCACATTGGGACTGAGACACGGCCCAAACTCCTACGGGAGGCAGCAGTGAGGAATATTGGTCAATGGGCGCGAGCCTGAACCAGCCAAGTAGCGTGGAGGACGACGGCCCTACGGGTTGTAAACTCCTTTTGCGCGGGGATAAAGTGCGCGACGTGCTCGCGCATTGCAGGTACCGCGCGAACAAGGACCGGCCAATTCCGTGCCAGCAGCCGCGGTAATACGGAAGGTCCGGGTGTTATCCGGATTTATTGGGTTTAAAGGGAGCGCAGACTGCCTGTCAAGCGTGCAGTGAAACGCCGCGGCCCAACCGCGGCCCTGCTGCGCGAACTGGCGGGCTTGAGTGGGCTGGAGGCACGCGGAATTCGTGGTGTAGCGGTGAAATGCTCAGATATCACGAGGAACCCCGATTGCGAAGGCAGCGTGCCGCGTCCCTACTGACGTTGAGGCTCGAAGGTGCGGGTATCGAACAGGATTAGATACCCTGGTAGTCCGCACGGTAAACGATGGATGCCCGCTCCCGGCGACACACTGCCGGGGGCCAAGCGAAAGCGTTAAGCATCCCACCTGGGGAGTACGCCGGCAACGGTGAAACTCAAAGGAATTGACGGGGGCCCG
>OLQM01000427.1_pt1 | contig 49079 bp, 37 predicted proteins | sample 1673161 | NCBI WGS metagenome assembly OLQM01 (sample SAMEA3136761, study PRJEB25190) | human gut metagenome | reverse complement strand
TCTCCGACGGCAAGAGCGTCAAACTGCAGTGCCTGCTGCGCAGCTCGGTGAACTCGGAGAAGGCCGCGCTGGGCGAAGCGATCGCTGCGGTATTCTCTCTGGCAGGGGCCAAGGTGCAGCTCACGGGCAGCTACGACGGCTGGAATCCGAACATGGAGTCGCCGATCCTCAAGGCCATGACCGCCTCCTACAAGGCCCTCTACGGCAAAGAACCCGCCGTGACGGCGATCCACGCCGGACTCGAATGCGGTATCATCGGCAGCAAATATCCCAAGATGGACATGATTTCGTTCGGACCCACGATCTGCTATCCCCATTCGCCCGACGAGAAGGTGGAGATCGCGTCGGTGGGCAAATTCTACGACTTCATGGTCGATACGTTGCGCAATATTCCCAAAAAATAGTGCGCTTTGGAAGCCGACAAGGTCAAATGGTTCGTCATTGTCAATCCCGTGGCCGGAGGCGGCCGCGGGCTTGACCATTTTCCGCAGATATCGAAGCTCCTGCGCGACGCCCATATCGTCTGCGAACCGGTCTTCACGGAGCATAAGTTCCACGCCACGGAACTTACCGTGTCGGCCGTCAAGGAGGGTTACCGCAATATCATCGTCGTGGGCGGCGACGGCACGCTGCACGAGGTGGTGAACGGACTTTTCATCCAGCAGGAGGTCTGTCCCGACGAGGTGCTGCTGGCCGTGATCGCCGTGGGAACGGGCAACGACTGGGTCCGCACGTTCGGTATTTCGAACCGCTATCAGGATGCCGTGAAGGCCATCGGCGAGGGCTACTCGTTCCTGCAGGACGTGGGTGTGGTGTCGTACGAGGAGTCGCACTACCGCCAGAGCCGCTATATGGCCAACGTGGCGGGCGCGGGTTTCGATGCGCGGATGGTGCGCAAGCTTTCGCACCTCAAGAAAAAGGGCCGCAAAAGCCGCTGGCGCTCCACGTGGTGTCTGGTCAAGAACTTCTTCCGCTACAAATCGACGGGCGTGAAGGTGTGGGTCGACGACCGGCTGGTCTACAACAACCTGCTGTTCAGCATCGCCATCGGCATCTGCAAGTACAACGTCGGCGGCATGCAGCAGCTGCCCGACGCCGTGGCCGACGACGGTATGCTCGATGTGTCGCTGGTGCGTCCGGTGCATTTCTGGCACCTGCTGTTCCGGTTCCACTACCTGTTCAACGGCGGCATTTACCGCATCCGGCATATCCTGCAGGAGAGGGGGAGCTGTATCCGCATCGAGTCGTCGCCCGAAATTTCGGTCGAGGTGGACGGCGAGCTGCTGGGCGAGACGCCGCTCGAATTCTCGATTCTCCACAAGGCGGTCCGGATCGTTGTGGGCCGGGAGTTCTACGACCGGCAGGAGCGCGGCGAGTGCCCGTGCGAGGGCAAGTAGCGGCCGCGGCCGGAATCTGCGCCGGAAAACGGCGTGAGGCAAGCGGTCGTGTCGGGCGGCGTTTCCGGGAAGAAGCGGAAAATAATACGTTAGTCTTTTTAAAAACGATGTGTAACACTCGGAAGCCGCTCAGAAGGTAAATCCGAACTATAAATCAAGCATGATTATGACGCCTAAAGAAGTTTTGGAAAAGTGGATAGACCGCTTTAATGCCGCCGATGCGGTCCGTCTTACGGAGCTGTATGCCGAAGATGCGGTAAACCATCAGGTTGCGAATAAACCGGTGGTAGGAAAAACGGCGATCCATGAAATGTTTGCAAATGAATTTGCAACGGCTGAAATGGTTTGTATCGTAGAGAATATTTTTGAAGATGGAGAATGGGCGATAATGGAATGGAAAGATCAGCTCGGACTTCGCGGATGTGGATTTTTTCATGTGAAAAACGATAAAATCGTCTTTCAGAGAGGGTATTGGGATAAACTCTCGTTTTTGAAACAGCACAATCTTCCTGTTGAATAATGCTGTGAATTCGTCGCTGCTGTTTTTTGACGTTCCGTTATCGGATTGTTCGTCGATCGGGTATGTGAACCGATGAGAATCTGAAACAAAAAAGGCAGGCTTTTGCAAAAGCCTGCCTTTTTTGTGCGCGGACCGTGCGGCTGCGCGTCGTTTGCCGTGCGATTCCGGTTGTCCCGGTTATGCGGTCCCGGTTCTGTCAGTCGGCGGTCTCTGTCACCTCCACTTCGGTAATCACCCAGTCGAAGAGGTCGTTGGCGCATCCGGCCTCCATCTGACGAATCTGCGACATGTCGGTCGTGTCGGCCAGTATGGCGTTGAAGAACTGCGACATGGTGCTGTAGGCGGCGTTCACCTTGCCTGCGAAGCAGTTGTAGAAAGCCTTCTGCTGCTGGTGGTCCAGCCCGGCGGGAAGCACGCCCTGCGCCACCAGATAGTTGTACGGATAAATATGGCGCATGTTGTGCGCGTCGGCGTTCAGTTCGTCCACGATGGTCGTGACGACGACCATGTCGACCGTGTCGGTCACGCCCGGCATTTCGACGAAGGTCGTATAGACGGGGTAGGCCCCTTCCAGATCACCGGCCACCTCGTCGGTAAAGAGTACGAATTCATCGTCCGAAAGGTCGTCGAGATAGACCATCTGACGGTAGCTGCGCAGGGCTTCGCGCATCGCTTTGCGCTGTTCGTGATTCCATTGCCGCTGCTGCGAGCAGCCGACCAGACCCGCTGCGAATGTCGACAGCAGGCAGATACAGAGGAGAATTTTTTTCATCGTTTCCTTGATTTTGGTTTTACTTGGGAGCAGGACGCAATACGTGTGCCAAAAATTATATATCTTTGGGTGGCGAGTAATTCCGGCCGGCCGTGGGAATGCGCCGCTGCGACGGAATTGTGCCGGACCGGAACGAAAAAACGATCGATTATGGATGTATTGACTTTCCGCGACTACTGTCTGTCGCTGCCGATGGCCGAAGAGAGCACGCCCTTCGACGAAACGACCCTTGTCTACAAGGTCGGGGGCAAGATGTTCGCCTGCGCCGACATGGCCGAATTCGAATGGGTCGCCGTGAAATGCGATCCGGCCGAAGCCGTGTTGCTGCGCGAGCAGTACGACGAGGTGAGTGCGGCGTGGCATTTCAACAAACGCCACTGGAACGCCGTCCGCACCACGGGCGACCTGCCCGACGGCTTTATCCGCGAGCAGATTCGCAACTCCTACCTGCTGGTGCTGCGGTGCAGCGTGACGCCCAAAGCACTGCGCGAGGAGATCCTCGCCTATGTCGGGGAGCACGGCCTGCCGGAATAGGGACGCGGAGACGGCTTTCCGGAGCGGACCTCGCTGTTTGCGGGTGTGAGCCGCTGTTATGCTTGAAACCGTTGATGCGGGAGAGAGGCCGGAGTGGGGCGATTTATGGCGGAGGGCTGGGATTGGACTGCTTATGCGGGGGCTTTCCGTTGCGGACCTCGCTTTTTGCCGGGAAGGGACTCCGAGACTTTGGGGCGTTGTCCTTTTCTGCGGAACAGAACCGGATACGAAAACGCAGCAACGTGGGGCGTACCCTGCGTTACTGCGTTATTCGTAATGGTCGCTGAGTTTCGGCGGCCCAGTGCCGGCGCCGTTCCGCGTTGTGCGGCTCTGCTGTGTCTCACTCGCGTCGTGTTGCCCTGCGTCGGCGGCGCCTTGCGCCGTAGTGATTCTTCGCCTGCGTTACTTTGCGGCACCGGTCGTTTCCTGTGCCGCGAGCTTGCGCCAGCGCAGGTATCCGGCCACGGCCAGCGCCGAGTAGAGGGCGTAGAGTCCCGCGGTGAGGGGGATTCCCTTGTAGAGATACAACCCGATCGTTATCAGATCGACGGCCAGCCAGACGAGCCACTGTTCGATGTATTTGCGCGAGAGCATCCACATCGCCACGATGCTCGCCGCCGTGGTCATCGCGTCCCAGAAGGGCACGGTGCTGTTGGTGAACCGGGAGAGCAGGAAATAGATTCCGGCGTGCGCCGCGGCGTAGACTGCGATCAGTCCTGCTGCATAGCGCAGGGGCGTATGCCCGATCCGGACGGCGGCGGGTTCTGCGCTCCGGGCTGTTTGGGCCGCTTCGGGTCCTGCATTGCAGGCCGTTTGGTCGCTATGTCCCGCCGTTGTGTTCCGGGCTGTTCGGGCCGCTGCGGGTTCTGCGCTCCGGGCCGTTTGATCGGTCGGTCCTGCCGCTGCCGCGTTCCGGGCCGTCTTGGGCTTTTTGCGCGGGGCGTTGCGCCACACGAGCCAGCCGTAGAGTCCTGCCAGTACGTAGTAGACCTGCATCGAGCAGTCGGCGTACAACCCCGCCTTGTAGTAGAGCGCGCCGTGGACCAGCGGCATGACGAGTCCCACGATCCACAGCCGGATATCGGCGCGGTATTCGAGCCAGAGATAGAGCAGCCCCAGCACCACGCCGGCGATCTGCAGGATAAGTTTCCAATCCATCGTTTTATCTGCGTTGCGTCCCTCCGGATCGGGTTCCGGGGGGACGGAATTTGCCCGTCAGAACTTTACCGTGACGTTGGCCAGCACGTTCAGGGGCGCCTGCGCGAAGTAGTAGGCCATGTCGATGCGCCGGGGCGTCGGGTCGCTCCACGTGTCCATGTACGAATAGCCGTAGCCGTTGCTTTCGTACTCGGCGTTGAAGAGGTTGTTGACCTGCAGACCCAGCCGCACGCTCCGGGCGGCGCGGGTGCGGAACGTGTAGCCCAGATTGAGGTTGGTGACGCAGTAGCGGCCGAGTGAGAGCGTCTCGTTCTCGTCGTTGGTAAAATACTGTTTGCCTACGGCCTGCGTGTGCAGCACGGCTTCGAAGCCCCGGTAATGGAAGTCCAGAAACAGCGACCCCATGGCCGACGGCGAGTAGGAGATGGTCCGCTCGCCCAGATTCTGCCCGTAGGTGGGGCTGTCCGAGAGTGCGTCCACATAGTTCTCGATCCTGTTCTGGCTGAAGGTGGCGTTGGCGCCGGCGGTGAACCATCCGGTCACGCGCCACGAAGCCGTCAGCTCGATGCCGCGGCGGTAGCTGTCGGGCACGTTGACGTTCAGCGCGTCGGAACTGTCGTTGACCATGCCCGTATGCACCAGCTGGTCCTTGTACTTCATGTAGTAGAGGTTCACGCCCGCACTGAAACGGGGCGAGGTGTAGGTGTAGCCCAGTTCGTAGTCGTATAGCTTCTCGGACGAGGGGTACGAGTCGTCGCCGGAGAACATGTAGCGGTCCGTGAAGTCGCTGCGTGTCGGCTCCTTCTGCGCCACGGCGAACGAGAAGTAGAAATTGTGGCGTTTTCCGGGCGTGTAGCTGACGCCGGCGCGGGGGTTGAAGAAGTGGTATGTCTCGTCCACGTCGATGGGCTGCATGCCCCCGCTCGCTTCGTCGTAGTTGTCGTTCACGCCCCATGCCTTGTAGTGAACGTAGCGGTACTGCATGTCGGCGAAGAGGTTAAGTCCGCGGGCCACGGTCCAGTTGGCGCGTGCGAAGAGGTTGGCGTCCTGCTTGTCCACGTCGTTGTCGTACCAGCGTTTGCTGCGGTAGTCGGCGGGATCGGTCTCCTGCATCCAGTCCAGCTCGCCCCAGTGGGGACAGCTGTAGTAGCTCCACGAGCCGCCGAAGGCGAGATCGAGGTTCTCCGCAGCGTAGGCCGCCGCGGCGTTCACGCCGCCCAGATGGTTGCGCATGAGTTTCTCGCGGATCAGGTCCCTGCGTACGGCGATTCGTTCGCCGTCGCCGTCCGTCACGAAATTGCCTTGGTCGTCGGTCTGGTAGGCCAAATGGTCGGGGAAGAAGAGGTATTCGAAGAGTTTGGCGTTGTCCTTATACTGCTTGTAGTAGCCGTAACCGTAGGTGTAGAAGGCCGTGGCGCTCAGCGTCCATCGGTCGCCCAAGCGCTGGCTGAGGATCAGCTGGTTGTTGATCTGCAGGTAGTTGTCGGTCTCGTCGTCGTAGAAGTTCACCTGCTGCCACTCGCCGTCCTCGCTGTTCCAGATGCGGTGGGAGTAGGCGTCCGAGGTGGAGTACATGCCGCTGCTGTTGTAACGGCGGCCGTTGAGACGCATCTCGTCGCGCGTGGCGCCGTTGTAGCTGAGGTTGGTCTTGGCCTTGCCGCCGAACGAAACCAGCTTGAGCATCGTGTTGCCGTTGTAATAGCCGCCTTGGAACATGTAGGAGGTGAGGGAGGTCCCTCCGCGGCGGATGTAGCCGTCCGAGGAGAGGCGCGTCAGGCGTGCGTCCACCGTCCAATGGCCGCCCATCAGCCCCGACGAGACGTGCACGGCCTGTTTGTTGGTGTTGTACGATCCGTACGAGAGCGAGACGTCGCCGCCGAACTCGGTTTCGAGCGGGGCCGTGGACATATTGACCGCGCCGCCGAAGGCGCCCGTGCCGTTGGTCGAGATGCCCGCGCCGCGCTGGATCTGCATCGTGCCGACCGACGAGATGAGGTCGGGCGTGTCGTACCAGTACATCGAGTGCGAGTCGGGGTTGTTCATCGAGACGCCGTTGATGGTGACGTTGAGCCGTGTGGCGTCGGTTCCGCGCAGGCGCATCGACGTGCCGCCGATGCCGATGCCCGTCTCGTTGGTGGCGATCATCGAGGGAGTCAGCGCCAGCACCGACGGAATGTCGAATCCGTAGCTGTTGCGGGCGATCGCTTCGTGCGAAAGGTCGGTATAGGCGACCGGCGTGCTGCCTGATGCGCGCGTGGCGGTCACCTCGATCTCCTGCAGGCGGTACATGCGCACGGAGTCTTCGGGCCGGGCCGGGCCGGCGGCTGCCGTGATCGCTTCGCTTGTCTTTGCAGGGGGAACGGCAGCTGCCGTGACAAACGCCGCGGATCGTGTCGCGTCTGCGGCGGTTGCGGCGTTCGTTACGCCTGCGGTGAGGGAGACGGCAGCCGGAGTTTCGGCGCTCGCCGTGTTTGCGGCGACGCAGAGCGCGACGGCCGCGATGGGAAGTAGAAACCTTTTCATGTCTGAACTTTTAAAAGTTAATGAACTGAAAAGGGGTATGCGTTGAAAGATTATGCATCCCGGTTTCGGCATTACCCGTATCCGGTTCAATGGGTATAATCTCAGCCTGATAGTAAGGCACCCCTTCGAAATATCGACGGCAAAGGTAATAAAAAGATTCGGGAAATCGGGAGCGGTATGCGAAGAATTTATAAAAATAGCGACCCGACCCGACCCGACTCGGCGGCGGTTCGGCGGTTCCGTAAAGCGGGTAACGCAGTAACGCGGGACATATACCCGTGTTGCTGCGTTACTGCTGACAATTTTTATTTACGAATCCGCCCGGCCCGGTCTTTCAGTTCCGCCCGTGCGTCTGCCTGCCCGGCCCTGTCCGGTTTTCCCGGTCCGCCCCTGTGCCCTCCTGCCCGGCCCGGTCTTCCGGTTCGCCGGCAATGTCTGTTTTTGCCGCGGCTCAGTCGCCGTTTTTCCGCCAGAGTTTCGACATCTCTTCGAGGGTTTTGCCCTTGGTTTCGGGTACCCATTTCCAGACGAAGAGAGCCGAAGCGAGCGACATCAGGGCATAGATGCAGTAGGTGCCGCCGACGCTCCATGCGCTCAGTGAGGGGAAGGTCGCCGAGACGAGGAAATTCGAGATCCACTGCGCCGCCACGGCTACGGCCACGGCCTGCGAGCGGATCGTGTTGGGGAAGATTTCGGAGATCAGCACCCAGCAGATCGGCCCCCACGACATCATGAACGATGCTGTGTAGATGATGATGAAGACCAGTGCCGCAATGCCGATCGACCCGGTGAACGAAAGCGCCGCAAGGGCGGCCATGCCGATCATCATACCCGCCGAACCGACGATGAGCAGCGGTTTGCGGCCCACGCGGTCCACGGTGAAGATTGCCACGACCGTAAAGAGGATATTGACCACGCCCATCACCACGGTCTGGAGCATCGAAGCGTCGCCCGACGCGCCCATTCCGGCGAAGATGCGCGGGGCGTAGTAGAGCACGACGTTGATGCCGATGGCCTGCTGGAAAAACGAGAGCAGGATGCCGATCAGGATCACCGCTGCGCCGTAGGCGAAGAGCCGCTCGGTCTTGGCGTGTACCGTCCGGCGGATTTCGGTGTGAATCGTGCGGGCCTCGGCCGCGCCGTTGATGCGCGTGAGCACCTGCAATGCCTTCTGATCGTGTCCGGTGAGGGTCAGGTAACGCGGGGTTTCGGGCACGAAGAGGATCAGCAGCAGAAATGTCGCCGCGGGGAACGCTTCGCTGAGGAACATCCGGCGCCAACCGACGGAGACCATGGCAGCCTGAATGGCTTCGCCCGTGTCGCCCAAATTATTGCGGATCAGGTAGTTGACGAAATAGACGACCAGCATGCCGAAGATGATGGCGAACTGGTTGCACGAGACGAGCGTGCCGCGGATCTTCGCGGGCGAGATTTCGGCAATGTACATCGGACACACGGCCGAGGCAAGTCCCACGCCGATACCGCCCAGAATGCGGTAGATGTTGAACGACGCCAGCAGCGGCAGCGACGCTTCGCCGTAGGGCAAGATGCCGCTTTCGGGCCGCCACGAGCCGACGGCCGAGACGAAGAAGAGCACGGCTGCCGCGACGAGCGAGCGTTTGCGTCCCAGACGCGAGGCAAGCAGGCCCGACAGCGCACCGCCGATGACGCAGCCCACCAGCGCGCTCGATGCGGTGAAGCCGTGCATCCACGGCGTGTAGGTGAAGTCCGCCGCACTGCGGAAGAACTGGTCGAGGGCCTGCTCGGCTCCCGACACCACGGCCGTGTCGTAACCGAACAGCAGGCCGCCGATGATGGCCACCAGCACGATCGAAAAGAGGTAGGCGCGGCTTCCGGTTTCTTGGGTTTTAGCCATAAGGTCAGATATACATGTTCACGATCGCTTCGAACAGCTCCTGTTTGCCGCTGCGCTGGACGGGTTCGTGCCGGCAGGCGTAGTCGGCGACCTGCTCCAGCGTGAGCTTGCCCTCTTCGAAGAGCCGGCCTTCGCCTGAGTCGTAGGAGGCGTAACGTTCGGCGAGCATCTTTTCGTAGGGCGAGTCGTCGAGAATGTCGGCGGCGATGAGCAGCGCGCGGGCCATGACGTCCATCGCGGCGATGTGGGCGATGAAGATGTCTTCGGGGTCGGTCGAGTTGCGGCGGGTCTTGGCGTCGAAGTTCGTGCCGCCGCCCTGCAGGCCGCCGCCGCGGACGATGACCATCATGGCCTGCACCATTTCGTAGAGGTCGATCGGGAACTGGTCGGTGTCCCAGCCGTTCTGGTAGTCGCCGCGGTTGGCGTCGATCGAACCGAGCATTCCGGCATCGACGGCGCACTGCAGTTCATGCTCGAATGTATGGCCGGCCAGCGTGGCATGATTGACCTCGATATTGACCTTGAAATCCTTGTCCAGCCCGTGCGCCCGCAGGAATCCGATCACGGTCTCCGTGTCGGCGTCGTACTGGTGCTTCATCGGCTCCATCGGTTTGGGTTCGATCAGGAAGTTGCCCTTGAACCCCTTCGAACGGGCGTAGTCACGGGCCATGCGCAGCATGGTGGCCATGTGTTCCTTTTCACGCTTCATGTCGGTGTTGAGCAGCGACATGTAGCCTTCGCGGCCGCCCCAGAAGACGTAGTTCTCGCCGCCTAGTTCGATCGTGGCGTCAATGGCGTTCTTGATCTGCAGCATGGCGCGGGCCGCGGCGTCGAAGTCGGGGTTGGTCGATGCGCCGTTCATGTAGCGGGCGTGGCCGAAGACATTGGCCGTGCCCCACAACAGTTTGATGCCGGTTTCGGCCTGTTTCTGCTTGGCGTAGGCTACGATCTCCCGGAGGTTCTTTTCGTACTCTTCGGGCGTCGCGGCTTCGTCCACGAGGTCTACGTCGTGGAAACAATAGTACTCGATGCCGATCTTCCGCATGAATTCGAAACCCGCGTCCATCTTGGCTTTCGCGCGCTCGATCGGACATGCGGACTCGTTCCACGGGAAGGTTTTGGTGCCGCCGCCGAACTGGTCGCCGCCTTCGGCGCAGAGGGTGTGCCACCACGCCATCGAGAAACGGAACCAATCCTTCATCTTGCGGCCTTTCACGACTTTTTCGGGGTCATAGTAACGGAAAGCCATCGGGTTCTTCGACTCCGGGCCTTCGAATTCGATCTGTCCCACGGTGGGGAAATACTGTTTTGATGCCATGATATTGAATGATTTTCAGGTTGTTATTCCATTCTTTTCTCTACTTCCCGGACCCATGCCCGGTAACCTTCTTCCAGCGTCTCTCTATCAGCTTCGGCGGGTTCCACGACCTCCAGCCTGCGCAATGCAGCGAACGCTTCGCCGCGCGTCTTGTAGTAGCCGGCGCCCAGCGCCGCGCCGCGGGCTGCGCCCAGCGCGCCGTCGGTATTGAACAGTTCGATGCGGGCGCCCGTGAGCGTCGAGAGCGTCTGCCGGAAAAGCGGCGAGAGGAACAAGTTTGCTGCGCCTGCGCGGATGACGTCCGTCCGCAGTCCCAGCCCGCGCATGATGTCGATGCCGTAGCGGAAGGAGTAGGCGATGCCCTCCTGCGCGGCGCGCAGGAGGTGGGCCGTGGTGTGGCGGTTGAGGTCCAGCCCGATGATTCCGGCTCCGGGACAGCGGTTGCAGAGCATCCGTTCGGCTCCGTTGCCGAAGGGAACGACCAGCACTCCTTCGGAGCCTGCCGGGACGCTTGCGGCCAGCCGGTTCATCTCCGCGTAGTCGAGCGTCTCCTGCGTGACATTGCGGCGTATCCACGAATTCATGATGCCCGTGCCGTTGATGCAGAGCAGAATGCCGTAACGGGGATTGCTGGCCGTGTGATTGACGTGGACGAAGGTATTCACGCGCGACTGCGGGTCGGCTTGGCGTTTGTCCGTGACGCCGTATACCACGCCGCTCGTGCCGCCCGTCGCGGCGACTTCGCCCGCCTCCATGACGTTGAGCGAAAAGGCGTTGTTGGGCTGGTCCCCGGCACGGTAGGAGATCGGAGTGCCTGCGGGGATGCCCAGCAGCCGTTCGGCCGCTTCGTCCGTGCGGGCCTCCGTGCCGATCGAGACGCCGGCTTGGGGGATCATCTCCTGCGGAATGCCGTACCACCCGGCCACGAAGTCGGCCCGCCGCTCCTCTTCGAAGTCCCAGAGTATCTGCTCCGAAAGGCCGCTGACGGAGGTGGACATGCGTCCCGAAAGGCGGTAGGCGATGTAGTCGCCGGGGAGCATGAATTTGTATATCTGCGCGAATACGCCGGGTTCGTTGCGCCGGACCCACGCCAGTTTCGACGCGGTGAAGTTGCCCGGTGAATTGAGCGTATGCGCGAGACAGAACTCCCGCCCGATGCCTTCCAGCGCTTCGGCTCCGATCTCCACGGCGCGCGAGTCGCACCAGATGATCGAGGGGCGCAGCGGACGGCCCTGCTTGTCGAGACAGACCAGTCCGTGCATCTGGTAGGTGATGCCCACCGACACCACGTCGCTCATCGCGAAGCCCTGCGCCGCAATGGTTCGAATGCCTTCACAGACGTAATGCCACCACATTTCGGGGTCCTGCTCGGCCCAGCCGCTCTGCGGCGATCCGATGGGCATTTCGGTCGCGGGGTTGGCGGACGAGGCCGCGCACTCGCCCGACGCGATGTCCAGCAGCGATACCTTGACCGACGAAGAGCCTATGTCTATGCCTAAACTTTTCATATGTTATCTGTTGTTATGGATCAATACCTCCAGTTGTTGATGAATCCCAGCTTCAGCTTCGCCTTGAGCGCCTTTTTGTAGGCGTTTTTATTAAAGGTATAATATTGCGCCGGCTTGTGGGCTACGCCCTGTTCCCGTTCTGCGGTCGGGGTCAGAAACCCCGACGCGAGTATCTTCTTGCGGAAGTTGCGGTTGTCGATTTCGATGCCCAGCACTGCGCTGTAGAGGTTCTGGAGCGCGCGGATGGTGAATTTGCGTGGCAGCAGTTCGAAAGCCACGGGCGATTGCAGCATCTCGCGGCAGAGAACCGCCAGCGCCGCCGAAAGTATCTGCTTGTGGTCCATCGCCAGCCGCTGGATCGAATCGACATCGACCCATTGTGCGCCCTTGGCCGTGGTGTAGGCGACGGTACGGGTGTCGAGCTTCACCAGCGCGTAATATCCCACCGTCACCACGCGTTCGGTCCGTATGCCGTGATAGCGGTTGATCCACTCCAGCTCCTCACCGCTCACCCGGTTGGGATCGGAGAATATATCCATCTGTTTGAGGTATACGTCCCGCAGTCCGGTGGCCTCTTCGAGCACACGGTAGGCGGCCTGCGGCAGCGTCTCGTTGTCGAGAATCATGGCGCCCGGCAGTTTGAGCTTGTCGAGACGGGTGTCGGGGGCATAGTAGCGCCGCTCGATCAGCAGCACTTTGAGCGACTTGCCGTTGAAACCGAACACGGCGCAGTCTACCGACAGCGATTGGTTCATCTGGATGGACATGGGGCTGGTTTTAGGTTGCAGACGTAAAATTATCCATTCGGCGGATGAAAAACAAACTTACGGCCGTTTTTACGCTAACTGTTCGGCGCGTATGCGCCCCTCGGCCCGGTGAGCGTCCGATTACGGGCGTCGGACAATAGTCGCTTTTTTACGCTAAGTCATTTCCGGCTGCGCGGCGGATCGTAAGTAACGCAGATAACGCAGTAATGCGGGCGTATGCCCGCGTTACTGCGTTATTGCCGAGCAGCGTATCTGCCCGTGTCCGGCCGGTGCCGGGAGTTTGTTTTGGTTGCGCCGCGGTTCTCCGCCGCCTATGCGAAAGTCCCGAACCGGAATACGATTTTCTGGCAGTAGGTTTCGCCGGGTCTGAGCAGCGGCGACGGGAATTCGGGGTGGTTGACGGCGTCGGGGTAGTTCTGACATTCGATCGCCACGCCGTCGTAGTCGTTGTAACGGCCGCCCGACTTGGTTTCGGGGCATCCGCCTGCGAGCCAGTTGCCGGTGTAGATCATCACGCTGGGCTGCGACGAAAGCACCGTCACGCAGCGGCCCGAAGTCTGTTCGCGCAGACAGCCGACCTCGCCCAGAATGTTGGGCTTCCAGCCGTCGATGACGAACGGGTGGTCGTATCCCTTGAAATCGCGGATGTGGTTGAACTCCGAGTCGATGCCGGGGCGGAACGGACGGAATTCGCGGAAGTCCTGCGGCGTGCCCGCTGCGTCCAGCAGCCGGCCCGTGGGGATCTGCTTGTCGTTCATTTCGAGCACCTGCGAGCTGTTCAGGCGCAGCTGGTGGTCGAGGACCGACCCGCTGCCTTCGCCCGCGAGGTTGAAATAGACGTGGTTGGTGAGGTTCACCACCGTCGTTTTGTCCGTCCGGGCCAGATAGGTTATTTCGAGCGCATTCTCATCGTCGAAATCGAACACGGCCTCGACGTTCAGTTCGCCGGGGTAATTCTGGTCGCCGTCCTCCGAGAGAAGCGACATGACCACGCGGTTGGTCTCCACACGGCTCTCCCAGATGCGGTTGGCGAAGTTCTTCGTGCCGCCGTGCAGGTGGTTGGGGCCGTTGTTCACTTCGAGCGCGTACTCCTTTCCCTCGACGGTCATGCGGCCGAAAGCGATGCGGTTGGCGCAGCGGCCCACGCTTTTGCCCGACGCGGCTCCGTCGAAGAAGTAGCCTTCGGGATGCTTGTAACCCAGCACCACGTCGGCCATGCGGCCCTCGCGGTCGGGCATCGTGACGGAGACGATCGCCGCCCCGAAATTGGTGATTTTCACTTCGGCGCCCTTGTCGTTGCGCATCGTGTAGAGGATGATGGCTTCGCCCTCCGGCGTCATGCCCCATACGTGTTGTTCGATCTGTACCATTATTCTGCGGGTTTTAAGGTTGCGAGGATATGGTCGATGCGGCGCAAGGTCTCCTCGCGGCCGATGAACGCCGTGACGTCGTACATGCCGGGACCTTTGCCCGCGCCTACGAGCGCCAGCCGCAGCGTATTCATCACCTGCCCCATGCCGTATCCCTTCTCTTCGATCCAGCCGTGGACGATTTGTTCGGTGTTCTCTTTCGAGAAGTCGTCGATCGAGGCCAGTACGCCGCGCAGCTCGCGCAGGATTTCGGGGTTCTGGCCCTTCCAGTACTTCCGGGTCTGTTTCTCCTCGTATTCGGCCGGCGCCGTGAAGAAGAACGACGTGAGGTCCCAGAGGTCGGTGATGAACGTGGCGCGCTCCTTCATGATGCCTGCGGCCCGGCCTGCGACCTCGTCCGCGACTTCGATGCCGTGGTCGCGCAGGATGGGCTGGAACAGCGCAGCCAGCTCGGCGTCGCTCTTGTGGTGCATGTACTGGGCGTTGAACCATTTGGCTTTGTCGGGCTGGAAGCGTGCGCCCGATTTCGAGACGCGCTCCAGCGAGAAGCTGTCGATCAGCTCCTGCATCGAGAAGATCTCCTGCTCGGTGCCGGGGTTCCAGCCCAGCAGCGCCAGCATGTTGATGAACGCTTCGGGGAAATAGCCGTCCTCGCGGTAGCCGCGGGCCGTTTCGCCCGTCGGGGAGGTCCAGAAGAGCGGGAATACGGGGAAGCCCATCTTGTCGCCGTCGCGCTTCGAGAGTTTGCCGCCGCCCGTGGGTTTGAGGAGCAGGGGCAGGTGGGCGAAGCGGGGCTGACGCTCCTGCCAGCCGAAGGCCCGGTAGAGCAGGTAGTGCAGCGGCAGCGAAGGCAGCCACTCCTCGCCGCGGATGACGTGCGAGACTTCCATCAGGTAGTCGTCCACGATGTTGGCGAGGTGGTAGGTGGGCAGTGCGTCGGCCGATTTGTAAAGCACCTTGTCGTCGAGCGTCGAGGTGTTCACCTCTACATGGCCGCGGATCAGGTCGTCCATTTCGACGGTCTGGTTTTCGGGCATCCGGAAGCGGATCACCCACTGGTCGCCGCGTTCGATGCGGGCCTTCACCTCGTCGGCCGGCAGCGTCAGCGACGTGGCCAGCTTTTCGCGCACGGCATAATTGTAGGCGAACGCTTCGCCGCGCTCCTCGGCTTCGCGGCGCAGGGCGTCCAGCTCTTCGGCGGTGTCGAAAGCGTAGTAGGCCCAGCCCGCATCGACGAGCTGGAGGGCGTATTTGAGGTAGATTTCACGGCGTTCGCTCTGGCGGTAGGGGGCGTGGGGACCTCCCGCGCCGACGCCTTCGTCGATCTCGATTCCGCACCATTTGAGCGATTCGAGGATATACTCTTCGGCGCCCGGCACGAAACGCTGCGAGTCGGTGTCCTCGATGCGGAGGATCATCACACCGCCGTGCTGACGGGCGAAAAGGTAGTTGTAGAGGGCCGTGCGGACGCCGCCGATGTGGAGCGGCCCCGTGGGGCTGGGTGCAAAGCGCACTCTTACAGGTCTGGACATAATGATATGCTGTTTATGTATTGTTCCGTGTTTGGTCTCTCTTCGGGTCAGACGTTGAACAGGAAGTGCATGATGTCGCCGTCCTGCACGACGTACTCCTTGCCTTCGACGCCGATCTTGCCCGCGTCGCGGCAGGCTTTTTCCGAACCCAGCGTCACGTAGTCGTCGTATTTGATCACTTCGGCGCGGATGAATCCCTTCTCGAAATCGGTGTGGATGACGCCGGCCGTCTGCGGGGCCTTCATGCCGCGGACGTAGGTCCATGCGCGCGACTCGTCGGCGCCGGTGGTGAAGAACGTTTCGAGGTTGAGCAGTTTGTAGGCCGATTTGATCAGGCGCTCGACGCCCGACTCTTCGAGGCCGAGGTCTTCGAGGAACATCTGCCGCTCCTCGTAGCTCTCCAGCTCGGCGATGTCGGCTTCGGTGGCGGCGGCGACGATGAGCATTTCGGCTTTTTCGTCGGCGATGGCCGCACGGACCGCCTCGGTGTAGGCGTTGCCCGTGGCGGCGCTCTTCTCATCGACGTTGCAGACGTACAGCACCGGTTTGTCGGTCAGCAGGTTGAGGTCGGCGACCAGTTTGCGGTCCTCCTTTTCCAGTTCGACCGTGCGGGCGCTGCGGCCCTGCTCCAGCACCGATTTGTATTGCAGCAGCAGTTCGACCTGACGTTTGGCGTTCTTGTCGCCGCCCACGGCCGCCTGCTTTTGGGTCTTGCCCAGCCGGTTTTCGATCGTTTCGAGGTCCTTGAGCTGCAGCTCGGTGTCGATGATGCCCTTGTCGCGCACGGGGTCGATCGAGCCGTCCACATGGGTGATGTTGCCGTTGTCGAAGCAGCGCAGTACGTGGATGATGGCGTGCGTGTTGCGGATGTTGGCGAGGAACTTGTTGCCCAGTCCTTCGCCTTTCGACGCGCCTTTGACCAGTCCGGCGATATCGACGATTTCGATGGTGGTCGGAATCACCCGCTTGGGTTTGTCGATCTCGGCCAGCCGGACGAGCCGCCGGTCGGGGACGGTGATTACGCCCACGTTGGGTTCGATGGTGCAAAAGGGAAAGTTCGCCGCCTGCGCCTTCGCGTTGGACAGGCAGTTGAAAAGGGTCGATTTGCCGACGTTCGGAAGACCCACGATGCCACACTGTAAAGCCATTGAATTATCTTGTTTGTTTCGAATCGGTTGTCTGCGGCCCGGAGCGTTCCGTACGGACGGCGGTTGTCGCGTGTCCGGCATCTTCCGCGCATCCTGCACCGCAGGCGGTGCGGGCGACGGTTGCTGCGTGTCCTGCGCATTAAGCGTGTGCGGACGGAGGTTTGCGTGCGTTCAGCATCCGCTGCGCGTCCTGCGCGGACGTCGGCGATGCTGCCCGGCAGCATCCGGCGGGAACTCTCCTGCGGGCCGAAGCGCAAAGATACTAATTTCTTTTCATATATGTATTGGCTCGCTCTCCGATGATGAAAAATATTGCTCCGGTTCGGGGTTTCCGGTGGCGCGGGCGTGTAATTATGGTGAGTCGTGCAGCCGGACGGAGGTTTCGGTTCGGAAGTTTTTGTTTCCGATCCGATGCTTTTCGGAATATTTTTATTTTCTTTGCATAAACCATTAAAACTTCAACCCGATGAAAAAAACTCTTGTTGCCGTGCTGGCGTTCGCATTCGTGTCGTCCGCCGCCGCACAGCCGATCCCGCCGCAGGCCAAAGAGCGCGCCGCCGAACTGGTCGGACAGATGACCCTCGATGAAAAAATCGATTATATCGGCGGTTACAACGAATTCTATATCAGGGCCGTTCCGCGTCTGGGCATTCCCGAAATCCGGATGGCCGACGGTCCGCAGGGCGTACGCAACAATACCCGCAGTACGATGTTCCCCTGCGGCGTGGCCGCCGCGGCGACTTGGGACCGGGCGCTGGTGCGCGATATGGGACGCGGTCTGGGGCAGGACGCCCGCGCCCGCGGTGTGCATATCATGCTGGGACCCGGCGTCAATATCTACCGTTCGCCCCTGTGCGGCCGTAACTTCGAGTACTTCGGCGAGGACCCCTATCTGGCGTCGGAGACCGCCGTGCAGTATATCGAGGGCATGCAGTCCGAAGGGGTTATGGCGACGATCAAACACTTTGCGGGCAACAATCAGGAGTGGGACCGTCATCAGGTGAGTTCCGATATCGACGAGCGTACGCTCCACGAAATTTATCTCCCGGCCTTCCGCAAGGCGGTCGAGCAGGCCGGCGTGGGCGCCGTGATGTCGAGTTACAACCTCGTCAACGGCCAGCATGCGACCGAGAACGAGCAGCTTGCGGTCGATATTCTGCGCGGGATGTGGGGCTTCGAAGGAATCTTCATGTCCGACTGGAACGCCACCTATTCGGCCGAGGGCGCCGCCAACCGGGGACTCGATCTGGAGATGCCGAGCGCCCGGTTTATGAACGCCCGCAACCTGCGTCCGCTCATCGAATCGGGCGTGGTGTCGGAACGTACGATCGACCTGAAATGTCAGCATATCCTCCAGACGCTCATTGCGTTCGGATTTTTGGACCGCCAACAGCTCGATCCCGCTATTCCCGAACACAATCCCTTCTCGGACGCCGCGGCGCTCGACGTGGCGCGCGGGGGTGTGGTGCTGCTCAAGAACGACGGGGCTTTCCTGCCGCTGACCAAACAGCGCGATATCGTGGTGCTGGGACCCAATTCGGGCAATATCCCGACGGGCGGCGGCAGCGGTTTCGTGCATCCCTTCTCGACGGTTTCGGTCGGCGAGGGCATGCAGATGATGGGCAAGAAATACAGGGTGACGGTTTTGGGCAATCTCCCTTCGGCGAGCGATATGGCCGCTCAGGGCATGGTCTACACCTCGGCCGACTGCAAAACGCCGGGACTCAGGGGCGAGTACTTCGCCAACAAGCGTTTCGAGGGAACTCCTGCGCAGACGCGCGTCGATACGAAAATCGGCTTCAACTGGAAGGATAAGGCGCCGGCCGAAGGACTTCCCGCCGACGGCTTCTCGATCCGCTGGACCGGCGTGTTCGTTCCCGAATCCGACTGCACGGCTTCGTTTGTCATGCGCGGTGACGACGGTTACCGGCTCTTCGTGGACGGCGAAGAGGTGTTCGCCGACTGGGGCAACCACAACGCGACGACCCGCAAGGGGAGCGTCGAAATGAAAGCCGGCCGGAAATACGCGCTGCGGTTGGAATATTTCGACAACGCCTCGTCCGCCGAGGTGTCGTTCGGCTATATGACCGCCGATCCCCGCGCCGAGGATGCCCGGATCGTCCGGGCCGACGCCGTGATCTACTGCGCCGGATTCGACAACACCAACGAAAAGGAGAATTCCGACCGGACCTTTGCGCTGCCCGAAGGACAGTCCGAAGAGATCGCCCGGCTCTCCGCGCTCAACGAAAATCTGATCGTGGTCGTCAACAGCGGCGGCGGTGTCGATTTCTCGACGTTCGGCGACAAGGCCAAAGCGATTCTGATGGCGTGGTATCCCGGACAGCAGGGCGGTCAGGCGATCGCCGAGATCGTGACGGGGCGGATCTCGCCCAGCGGTCGCCTGCCGATCTCCGTCGAGCGCCGCGCCGAGGACAATCCGACGCTGGGCAGCTATTACGAGAATGTGGCGCGCACCCACCGCAAGAACACCCTGCAGAAGCGCGTTACTTATAATGAAGGCGTGTTCGTCGGCTACCGCGGTTACGAGCGCAGCGGGGTGAAGCCGCTCTATCCTTTCGGCTACGGACTGAGCTATTCGACGTTCGAGTATTCGGACCTGAAGGTCGAGAAGCGCGACGGCGGGGTAGTCGTGTCGTTCGCTGTGAAGAACACGGGCGGTATGGACGCCGCTGAGGTGGCGCAGGTCTATGTGGGTGACGTCGAAGCCAGCGTGCCGCGTCCTGCCAAGGAGTTGAAAGGTTATGAGAAAATCTTCCTGAAGAAAGGCGAACAAAAGCGCGTCGAAGTGACGCTGACCGACGAAGCTTTCCGTTTCTACGACATCTTCTCGCACGGGTTCGTGACCGAGCCGGGCGACTTCAACATCTTCGTGGGATCGTCGTGCGAGGATATCCGCCTGCGGGGCGGTGTGACGCTCTGACCGCAGGACGGTCGAACGGGACTAAGCGGCGGCCTTTGAGGGGTCGCTGCTTTTTTTGTGCATGGATTTGCGGATTGGTTGTCGTGTATGACAGTTGGCCGTATAATTAATGAAACCGGCGGAAAAGACAGGAGGGGAGGTATTGGGAATTCGGGCGCCCGGATATTGGGAACGGCCCGCCGGGTGGATCACCGTCTTTTGGGCGCGAACTGTTCGCGGTATTCCGAGGGGGTGATACCCTTGAGCTGGCGGAAGGTGCGCGAGACGTTCTTGATGTCGGAGAACCCCAGCTCGGCGGCCGCTTCGGAGACGCTCTGGCCTTCGCAGAGCAGCTGCATCATCTTTTCGATGCGGACCTGTATGATATAGTCGTAGATGGAGGTGCCCATGCTCTTCTTGAAACGGGTTTCGAGCAGGCGGCGCGACAGGGGGACCAGCTTCACGAGTTCGTTGACCGTGATTTTCTGGCTGATGTTCTCATGGATGTAGCGCAGCACTTCGGCGATGTGCGGGTCGTTGTTGGCGTAAATGTCGGTCGATTGCCGCGTGACGATGTGGGTCGGCATCACCATGACGTCCTCCCACTCTGCTTCGGGGTTGCGGATCAGCCGGTCGATCAGGCGCGCCACGTCGTAGCCGCCCTGCTCGACGCCCTGATTGAGCGACGAAAGGTTGGGGGTGGAGAGCTTGCAGATCGTCTCGTCGTTGTCCACGCCCAGAATGGCGATGTCGTTCGGGATGCGGGAATTTCCCCCCCCCCTCGATCTGCAGGCACGCCTCGGTGATATGATATGCTTGGTTGTCGTCGCACGCCATGATCGCCACCGGCTTGGGCAGCGACTGCAGCCACGTGATGAGCTGCGTCGAGTCGTAGTACCACAAATCGTTCTGGGCGCTGCTGCGCAGCGACGAAAAGGTGAATTCGGGATTCGCCGCCTCGATCGTCTCGCGGAAGCCCTGACAGCGTTCGTCCGAGAAGTCGATGCCCCGCGTGCCGTAGAAGGCGAAGTTGCGGAAGCCCTTTTGCAGAAAATACTCGGCGGCCATCCTGCCCGCCGAATAGTGCGGTCCGGTGATGTTGGGGATGGTGGTGAAGCGTTTCTTGAAGTCCTGCGCGATGGCTATGATCCCGTTTTTGCGGAACAGTTCGACGTTGTCGGTGTTGTAGAACTGGCCGATCGCGGCGTCGGCCTTCATGCGTACGGCCCACTCCACGACGGCTTCGATGCCGAATTTGTCGCGTATCGAGAGCGGCAGGCGGCACAGGCTCCACGCCTGCGCCGTGTCGTGCGCATAGCGCGCCATGCCGAGGAGCAGTTCTCGTGCGTACGCTTCGGAAAAGTCGGTCAGGAAAATTACGCGTGCCATCGTTCGGGTAGTGTCCGTTCGACGGTAAAGGTAGCTTTTTTTTCGGAAATCCGGGCGGTTTCTGCGATTTTTCGGCGGCGGATCGGGGCATTTCGGGAGCGCCGGGCGGGAAATGACGGTTCTGCGCAATTTGAGGAAGTAAAAGCGCAAATAGCCACGGCAGGGCGCAATCGCTTCTCTATATTTGTATGACCTAAACTGCGACCGGCTTCGGACAGACGAAGAGAGAAGGGCGCGGAGTTGCAATATCGCTCCGGAATCCGTACCTTTGATTTGTATTTTCCGGACGGTTCGCACTACCGACTACTGTTATGACCAAAAAACTTACCCTTCTGCTGCTGGCCCTCGCGGCCCTTGGCTGTTCGCCGCGGTCCGCCGATCCCGTCGATTATGTGAACCAGTTCATCGGCACCGGATTCCACGGTCATACCTATCCGGGTGCCACCACGCCTTTCGGCATGGTGCAGCTGAGTCCCGACACCCGCGCCGGCAACTGGGACGCCTGCGCCGGCTACCATTACAGCGACACGACGATCGACGGCTTTTCGCATACGCACCTGAGCGGTACGGGATGCGCCGACCTTGCGGATATCCTGTTCCATCCGACCACGCGCGAAATCGTGATCCACGACGGCGAGTGCGTCTTACAGCCCTATTTCTTTTCGCATGACGACGAGCGGGCTTCGTGCGGCTACTACGCCGTGACGCTGCCCGACGTGAATATCGGGGTCGAACTGACCGCTGCGCCCCGTACGGGCGTACACCGCTATACCTTTACGGGCAAAGGTCCCCGGCAGGTGATCGTCGATCTGCTGCATACGGTCACCGAGGAGAAGATCGACCTGTGCGAACTCCGCCGGACGGCTCCCGGCGAGCTGGCCGGCATGCGCCGCACGCAGGGGTGGGTGCCCGATCAGTATGTATTCTTCGCGGCCCGCTTCTCGGAGCCGTTCGCCGACGTGCAGCTGTTGGGAGACAAGCAGGCCGTGCTGACCTTCGTGCCCGACGTGCGGACGCTCACGATCGCCGTGGGACTGTCGTCCGTCAGCGTCGAAAACGCCCGTATGAATTCGCTTGCGGAGGTTCCCGAACTGGATTTCGACGCCGTGCATGCCCGCGCCGTCGGGCAGTGGCGCAAAGCGCTGGGCGACATCGTCGTCGAAGGCGGCTCGCGCGACGAGATGATCAACTTCTATACGGCGCAGTACCATACTAAGCTGACGCCCAACCTGATGAGCGACGTGAACGGCGAGTACCGCCGCCACGACCAGACCGTCGCGCGGATGCCCGAAGGGGAGTCTTACTACTCGACGTTCTCGCTGTGGGATACTTTCCGGGCGTGGAACCCGCTCCAGACGATGGTCGATACCGCGCTGGTAAACGACATGATCCGCAGCATGCTCGACATGTACGATTCAACGGGCGAACTCCCGATCTGGCCGCTGGCTTCGGGCGAGACGGGCACGATGATCGGCTACCACGCCGTGTCGGTCATTGCTGACGCCTATCTGAAGGGAATTCGCGGCTATGACGCCGACAAGGCGCTGGAGGCGATGATCCGTTCGTCGAACATCAATAAGAAAGGTTCGGATTATTATACGGCGCAGGGGTATATTCCCTCCAATATCAAGCGCGAATCGGTCTCCTGTACGCTGGAATACGCCTACGACGACTGGGCGATCGCTCGCATGGCGCAGGCCATGGGCCGCGACGACGTATTCGGGGAATATGCGCGGCGGGCGCTCAACTATGTGAATGTTTTCGACGGCTCGACCTGCTTTTTCCGCGGTCGTCAGTCCGACGGCAACTGGTCCGCGCCCTTCGAAGAGTTCGCTACGGGCCGCGACTATACCGAGGCCACGCCGTGGCACTACCGCTTCTTCGTGCCGCACGACGTGAACGGCCTGATCCAGCTCTTCGGCAGCCGCGAAGCGTTCATCCGCGAAATGGACCGGCTCTTCACGCTCGAATCGGATGAAATGCAGCTCGACGTGAGCGACGTGACGGGCCTGATGGGGCAGTACGCCCACGGCAACGAGCCGAGCCACCATATGGCCTACCTCTATAATTATGTGGGACAGCCGTGGAAGACGCAGGAGCTGACGCGCCGCTTGCTGCACGAGATGTACGCCCCGACGCCCGAAGGCATCATCGGCAACGAGGACTGCGGCCAGATGTCAGCGTGGTACGTCTTCTCCAGTCTGGGTTTCTATCCCGTATGTCCCGGCTCGAACGAATTCGCGCTGACCGCGCCCCAGTTCCCGAAAGCCGTCGTGCGGCTGGCCAACGGCCGCACGCTGACCGTTACGGCCGACAATCCGCGCCGCAGCGTCTATATCGCTTCGGTGACGCTCGACGGGAAGCCGATCGACCGGAATTACATCACCTACGACGAACTGATGCAGGGCGGCGAGCTGCATTTTGCGCTCCGGCCGCGCCCCGATTACGAACGCGGGACGGACGATGCGGCCGCGCCCCATTCGCTGACCCGCGGCGAGGTGGTTTCGATTCCCTATACCACGCAGAACGTGAGCCTGTTCACCGAGCCGCTCGCCGTCGCTCTGGCGACGACGACCTCCGGAGCGGAAATCCGCTATACGCTCGACGGCTCGGAACCCACCGAAACGTCGGCGCTCTATGCCGCTCCGGTGCCGGTGGACCGTTCGCTGACGCTCAAGGCCAAAGGATTCAAACTCGGCGCCGCGCCCAGTCGTACGCTGACCCTCGAAGCCGAGAAAGCGGTGTTCCGCAAAGGCGCACTCGCAGGGGAGACCGCCACGCATCCCGGCGTCGCCTACAGCTATTACGAAGGCGTTTTCTCGTGTGTGAACGATATCCGCAAGGGAAAATACGTGTCGTCCGGCACGATGCCTGCGCCTTCGATCGCCCAAGCTCCGCAGGAGGACCACTTCGCATATGTCTTTACGGGATTGATCCTCATTCCGGAACGGGGCGTCTGGGAGTTCATGACCAAGAGTGACGACGGCAGCGTGCTGACGATCGGCGACCGCAAAGTGGTGGACAACGACGGGTCCCACGCTTCGGTCATGGCGACCGGACGCGTGGCGCTCGAAGCGGGACTGCACCCTTACACGCTGCTCTATTTCGAGGATTACGAAGGACAGGACCTCGCGTGGGGCTGGAAAGCGCCCGGAGCGGAGGGCTTCGAAGCGATCCCCGAAGCGAATCTGCGGCTGACGAATTGACGGAAATATTGTATTTACATAAAAAAACAGGGGACTATGAAACGATTGATCTATCTTCTTGCGGCGGTTGCGTTCACCGCCTGCGGCTCGGCGACTTCGCTCAGCGTGATGACCTTCAACATGCGTTACGACAATCCCGAAGACGGGCAGAACAACTGGCGTTTCCGCCGCGAACGGGTCGCCGGGGTGATTAAGGCGCAGGAGGTCGATGTGCTCGGCACGCAGGAGCTGCTTTCCAACCAGTTCAATGATCTGAGCGGTCTGCTGACCGGGTATCAAGGAGTGGGCGTCGGACGGCTGGACGGCGTCGAGTCGGGCGAATACTGCGCCGTGTTCTTCAGGAAGGACCGCTTCACGCTGCTCGATTCGGGAACGTTCTGGCTGAGCGAGACCCCCGAAGTGGTGGGGTCGCTGGACTGGGACGGCGCCTGCGAGCGAATCGCCACATGGGTCGTGTTGCGCGACAGGGACGGCCGGGAATTCTTCTTCATCGACACCCATCTCGACCATGTCGGGCAGGTGGCGCGCGACGAGGGCGTGAGCTTGCTGATGAAGCGCATCGAAACCCTGAGCGGAGGACGTCCCGTGATCCTGACGGGCGACTTCAATTCGGAACCCGGATCGTCGGTGGTGGCCCATGTGCAGAAGGACGGCGTGCTGCGCGACGCGAAGGCGATCGCGGCGCAGCGGTCGGGAACCGACTGGAGTTTCTCCGATTTCGGACAGATTCCCGAAGCCGAGCGTCCCCTGCTGGATTATATCTTCGTGAGCGGCGACATCGAAGCCGTCCGCTATGAAGTGCTGCCCGACACCTTCGACGGCGGCTATGTTTCCGACCACGCTCCGGTGATGGCCGTTGTCAAAATCGCTAAATGACTCCGACGATGAAAAGGATACTGAAAAGCTGGCTGCTGGCTGCGGCATTGTGCTTCTGCGTAACGGCTGCGGCCGAACGGCCCGTGCTGATCCATTCGCACAACGATTATTGCCGCCGCGCTCCTTTCTGGCAGGCGTACGCTCAGGGAGTCTATTCGATCGAAGCCGACGTGTTTCTGCACGACGGTAAACTGCTGGTCGGACACGATGTCGAGGACCTTTCGCCCGATATGACTTTCGAGTCGCTCTATGTCGAGCCGATCGTGACGCTTTTTAAGCGTAACGGCGGCCGTGCATGGAAAGATTCGGACGAGCAGCTGCAACTGATGGTCGAACTCAAATCGGCGACTGAACCGACGCTGCAGGCCGTTACGGCGCTGCTGGGCCGTTATCCCGAAGTCTTCGACCCGACCGTGAATCCCGAAGCCGTGCGTATCGCCGTTACGGGACGGGTTCCTGCGCCTGCGGATTTCGGCAAATATCCCGCCTATGTCCGTTTCGACGGCAACTGGGAGGTCGATTACACTCCGGCCCAGCTGGAACGTATCGCCCTTGTAAGCGCCGATTTCAAGGATTATTCGCAGTGGAACGGCAAAGGCTCGATCATTCCCGTCGAGCGCGTGAAGCTGGAAAAGATCATCGACCGCGCCCACGGCTGGGGCAAGCCCGTGCGTTTCTGGGGCGCTCCCGAAGGAACGACGGTCTATTATACGTTCTACGACATGGGGATCGACTACATCAACACCGACCGTCCGGAGGTCTGCGCCGGATTCTTCGACGATTTCGGCAACAAGAATTTCCAGATCGGCCAGCGCCGTACGTCCGTCGGTGGCGTGACCGGCACGAAGCGTCTGGACAAGACCACGCGCGATTTCAGGGGATTTCAGAACGATAAACTGCAGCTCACCGAGGGTATCGACGTTTACACGCCGACCTATCGAAACGACGGCGGCAGGGGGAAAGTCAAAAACGTGATCTACCTGATCGGCGACGGCATGGGCCTTTCGCAGATCGTGGCCGCGTTTTATGCCAACAAGGGGCTTTCGACGCTGCAGATGAAGTATATGGGCCTGCAGCAGAATAATGCGCTGGATGCCTTCACGACCGACTCGGCCGCGGGCGGCAGTGCGCTGGCGACGGGCGAACGTCACGATAACCGCCATATTTCGATGAGTTCCGAAGGCGAGCCGTATCCTTCGCTGAGCGACTTTTTCCATGACAAGGGGATGCCGGTGGGCGTGCTGACGCTCGGCAATGTCGCCGATGCCACGCCGACGGCCTTCTACGGACATTCGGTCGAACGCGACAACGCCGACGAGCTGACCCGCTGCCTGATGGACGGCCGCGTGGACCTGCTCTGCGGCAGCGGCATCCGCGAATTCACCCGCCGCAGCGACGGCGTGGAGCTGATCTCCGAGCTGAAAAAACAGTATGACTTCGTGCGTTCGGTCGACGAGATCAAGGCCCGGAAAGGCAAGGTGATCTGCATTGACGAGACGATGGACGATGCCGCCGAGCAGGCCAACCTCACCTTGCTGGCCGACGCCACGAGGGCTTCGATCGCCAAACTGCAGGAGCAGGGCGGCAAAGGCTTCTTCCTGATGGTCGAGGGCGCCAAGATCGACTATGCCGGCCATTCGCGCTGCCTGCCCGGCTCGATTATCGAGATGCTGAGCTTCGACCTTGCCGTGGCCGAAGCGCTGAAATTCGCCGACCGAAACGGCGAGACGCTCGTCGTGGTCACTGCCGACCACGAGACGGGCGGACTGGTGCTGGTGGACGGCGACGAGCGGACGGGCCGCGTGATGGGCGTCTATGTCTCCGACGACCATACCCCCGCGATGCTTCCCGTATTCGCATACGGTCCCGGAGCCGACAAGTTCTGCGGTACGTATATGAATACGGAGATCGCCCGCAGGATCAAATCGCTGATAAAATAAACCGCATATTATGACGCTACGCAAACAAATCGCGGCGCTTCTGCCGCTGGTCTTCGCAGCGGGAGCGGCCGGAGCGCAGGGCCTTAAATCGGGTCCTTACGAGCTGCCTTACAAGAATACCTATGTAAAGGAGGTCTTCGTGGCCGAAAACGAATTCCGGACCGCCAAGCCCGAAACCATCAAGCCCCGTTCGTTCGCCGAGGCCCGCAAGATCCTGCCCGCACCCGTGTGGGAGGGGCACGACAAAGAGATCGAGATGTACTGGCATGCTTGGCGGATCGCCGTGGGCAACATCCGCCAGCCGCAGGAGGGATCGGGATTCGTCTCGCCGTATCTGGATATCGCCTACAACGGCAATATTTTCATGTGGGACGCCTCGTTCATGATGATGTTCGCCCGCTACGGCTACCGCTTCTTCCCGTTCCAGCGTTCGCTGGACAACTTCTATGCGAAGCAGCACCCCGACGGCTTCATCTGCCGCGAAATCCGGGCCGACGGTTCCGACTGTTTCGAGCGTTACGATCCGACTTCGACCGGCCCGAACCTGTTGCCGTGGGTCGAGCTGACGTACTACCGCCAGTTCGGCGACATCGACCGCCTGCACAAGGTCTTCCCCGCGTTGTGCGCCTACGCCAAATGGTGGCGGCTCAACCGCACGTGGCCCGACGGCACCTACTGGTCGAGCGGCTGGGGAACGGGCATGGACAACATGCCCCGCGTGAAGCCCGAATACAACCCGATCTTTTCGCACGGGCATATGGTCTGGCTCGATACCAACCTGCAGCAGATGCTGGTCGACGAGTCGCTGCTTAACATCGGTTTCTATATCGAGCGCTGGCAGGAGATCGAGGATATGGAGGACGAGATGAAGCGGCTGCGCGCCTATGTGAACGAACATCTCTGGGACGAGCGGACGGCTTTCCTGTACGACCGCTACGGCGACGGAACGCTCTGCACGACCAAGGGAATCGGCGCATTCTGGGCTTTGCAGGCCGATGCGCTGGATCGGGAGCGGCTCGACCGCATGGTGGCGCATCTGAGCGATACGACCGAGTTCGACCGTCCGCACCGCGTGCCGTCGCTCTCGGCCGACCATCCGAAATACAATCCGCTGGGCCGCTACTGGCAGGGCGGCGTGTGGCCCGGTACGAATTACATGACTATCGACGGCCTTTATCGCAAGGGCTATCATGACCTTGCGCGGGAGATCGCCGCGAACCATTACGCTGCAGTCTTCGAGGTGTGGAAGAATACCGGCACCTTCTGGGAGTACTACGCCCCGGAGAAGATCGAACCCGGATTCATGGCACGCAAGGACTTCGTGGGCTGGACCGGACTTCCGCCCATCGCCGTCTTCATCGAGTATATCCTCGGCGTGAAGTCGGATTACTCCGAAGGCCGCATCGTGTGGGACATCGACCATACCGAGGCCCACGGCATCGAACGCTATCCCTACGGGCCGGACGGCGTCGTGGGACTTAAGGTCAAACGGCGCGCTTCGGCCGGCGAGACGCCCTCCGTGAGCGTTGAGACCAACGTGCCCTTCGACCTGACGGTGACGTGGGGCGACGGCCGGAGCCGTACGGTCCGCGTGGAGAAGAGCGGCAGCGTGAAACTGAACTGAGCAACCCAACCTGCTTATGAAAAAGATAACGACACTTATGTGCGCCGTTGCCTTGTGGTGTTCGGCGCAGGCGCAGAGGCCCGCTCTGGAATTCAACGGGGAGGGGAAATTCAAGATCGCGCAGTTCACCGACGTGCACCTCGATCTGGGGAATCCCTACCGGCAGGCTCAGGCGGAGAAGACGATCGCTCAGATGCGTTATATCCTCGATGCGGAGCGGCCCGATCTGGTCGTCTTCACGGGCGACGTGGTGACGGGGAAACCCGCCGCCGAAGGGTGGAAGCGCGTGCTGGCGCCCGTTGCGGAGCGTAACCTGCCGTTCTGCGTGGTGCTGGGCAACCACGACGCCGAACAGGATATTCCGCGCGCCGGAATCGGCCGCATCGTCACTTCGTATGCCGGGACGCTCAACACGCTGAACGCCGACGGCGAACTGGCCGATGTGGTGCTGGAGATCGCCGGGAAGAAATCGCCTGCGGCGTTGCTTTACTGCCTCGATTCGCACGACTATTCGACTGTCGAAGGCATCGACGGCTACGGCTGGTTCACGCAGGACCAGATACGCTGGTACCGCGACCGGAGCGCCGCCTATACCGCGGCCAACGGCGGGAAACCGCTGCCGGCGCTGGCCTTTTTCCATATCGCCCTGCCCGAATACGTCGCGGCGTGGCGCAATCCCGGCAATACGCATATCGGCCGCGCCGCCGAGGACGAGTGTCCGGGCGAGCTGAATCCCGGCATGTTCGCGGCGATGGTCGAGAGCGGCGACGTGATGGGGGTGTTCGTGGGGCATGACCACGACATCGACTACGTCGTTGCCGAGAAGGGTATAGCGCTCGGATACGGACGTTTTTCGGGCGACGATACGACCTACAACAACCTGCGCCCCGGTGTGCGTCTGCTGGTGCTGACCGAGGGCGAGCGGGGCTTCGAGACGTGGATTCACGAGCGCGACGGACGGATCGTCGATCACGTGGAGTTCCGCGACGGCAGGATCAGCAAAGTCAAGAACAGCAATTAACAGACAAGAGATGAGAATAGGCGTGGATTTGGGCGGCACGAACGTGCGCGCCGGCCTTGTGAAAGACGGACATATCGTGCGGCTGCTTTCCGAACCCTGCAAAGCCGACCGTCCCGAAGGGGAGGTGGTGGATCATATCGCATCGCTTATCGGGGAGCTTATGCAACCTGAGGTTTCGCGGATCGGTATCGGCGTGCCGTCGGTGGTGGACGCCGCGCGGGGAATCGTATATAATGTGGTGGGCATCCCTTCGTGGCGCGAGGTTTACCTCAAGGACCTGCTCGAAAAGCGTTTCAGCGTGCCGGTGCATGTCAACAACGACTGCAACTGTTTTGCGCTGGGCGTCTGCCGCTTCGGCGAGGCGAGCGCGTTCAGCGACGTGGTGTGCGTGGCGCTCGGCACGGGCGTCGGCGCGGGCGTCGTGATCGGCGGGAAGCTCTATTGCGGCCGGGATACCGGGGCGGGGGAGATCGGAAGCATCCCGTATCTGGACCGGGATTACGAATACTATTGCAGCAGCCGCTTCTTCGTGGGCCGCGGCACGACGGGAAAGGAGGCTTACGAGCGCGCCGCGGCGGGCGATCCCGAAGCGTTGGCGCTTTGGCGCGAGTTCGGGGGGCATGTCGGCCAGCTGGTGATGCTGGTGCTCTATACGTACGACCCCGAAGCGATCGTCTTCGGCGGCAGCATCGCCCATGCGTTCGGCTTTTTCCGTGAAGCGATGTACGAACAGCTGAAACGGTTCCCCTATGCCAAGACCGTCGAGGGACTGCATATCTGCTGTTCGAATATCGACCACGTAGGACTGCTGGGAGCTTCGGCCTGCGAATAAATGACGCGGTGCTTTGGCGAAATCCGTTTTTTCGTTATATTTACCGGGTAAGTTGCACCGAAACCCACGAAAACGATCCGATATGAAGAGACTTTTACCTGTTTTGGCATTGTTCGCCGTATTGTGCGGCTGTTGCAGTTGCGGCAGGGTGATTCCGACCGACGGCGAAGTGGCCGTCGTGCCGCTCCCGGAGCATATCGTGGAGGGGCAGGGCACCTTCCGCCTGACCTCCGACGCCGAGGTGGTCCTGCTGTTCGACGACGAGCGTCTGGCCGGCGTGACTGCCGCGCTGAACGAGGTGCTGATGCCGCTGTTCGGCCGCGGCCCGCGGGTAAGGCATGCCGACAAGGCCGCGGACCATGCGGTGAACGTCACCCGCGACGAGACGATGCCTGCGGAGGCCTACCGCCTTTTCGTAACTCCCTGCCGGATCGACATCGTCGCCGGAGGAGCGCAGGGGGCGTTCTATGCCGTGCAGACGCTGCGTCAGCTGCTTCCGACGGCAGCGTACGAAGCCGACGACGTGCGGGCCGTCGAACTGCCCGTCGTCACGATCGAGGACAAACCGTGTCTGGGCTACCGGGGCATGATGCTCGATGTCGGCCGTCACTTCTTCACGGTCGATGAGGTGAAGGAGGCGCTCGACATCATGGCCCTGCACAAACTCAACGTCTTCCACTGGCATCTGACCGACGATCAGGGGTGGCGCATCGAAATCAGGAAATATCCGAAACTCACCGAAATAGGTTCCGTACGCAGCCGTACGCTGATCGGCCGTGATCCGGGCGGCACGTACGACGAGAACTGCAAATTCGACGAAACGCCTTACGGCGGTTACTATACGCAGGATGAGATCCGCGACGTGGTGAATTACGCTGCGGAGCGTTTCATCACGGTGATTCCCGAAATCGAATTTCCGGGGCATGCCGTCGGGGCGCTGGCCTCCTATCCGTGGCTGGGCTGTACGGGCGAGCAGTACGAAGTGCGCCAGACGTGGGACATCGACGACCGGGTTTTCTGCATCGGCAAGGAGACGACGTTCGAATTCATCGAGGGCGTGCTCGAAGAGGTGTTGGAGCTGTTTCCCTCGGAGTATATCCATATCGGCGGCGACGAGTGCCCGACGGTGATGTGGAAGAAATGCCCGCATTGCAAAGCGCGCATGAAGGCCGAGCGGCTGAAGCGGCCGCGCCGGTTGCAGAACTATGCCACGGCCCGCGTCGAGAAATTCCTCAACGCCCACGGACGCAGGCTGATCGGCTGGGACGAGATTCTTGAGGGCGACGTGACGCCGACGGCTACGATCATGTCGTGGCGGGGCGCCGAAGGCGGCATCAAGGCTGCGAAGATGGGCAACCACGCCATCATGGCTCCGACGACGCACTGCTATCTGGACTATTACCAGACGCGCGATACGGCCGGAGAACCGCTCGCCATCGGCGGTTATCTGCCTGTGGAGAAGGTCTATTCGCTCGATCCTTACGAGATGCTGACGGCTGACGAACAGCGCTGTATACTGGGCGTGCAGGCCAACCTCTGGACCGAGTACATCGCTACGTGGCCCCATGCCGAATACATGCTCCTGCCGCGCCTGAGCGCGCTGGCCGAAGTGGGGTGGAGTCTCGACCGGAAGGATTACGGCGACTACCTGCGCCGCGTACGCCGGCTGGCGAAGATTTACGACGCCTGCGGATATAATTATGCGAAACATATCTTCGGAAAGTGACATGTTTTCCGCAGACGGAATAGGGGGGACGATGCGTATGCCGTCCCCTTTTCCGTTTCCCGGCGGCAGTGGGGAGGGGCTGCGATATTATATGGGCGATTCCGCTGGGCAGTTCGTAAATTTTTCCTATCTTTGAGGGCAAAAAGTGTACGGATCATGGATTTGAAATACGTGCGGAGCGAATTGCAGAAGCTCTCTGAAATCATAGACAGTTGGAACACCCGGCAGGAGACCGCGGCCCTCGAACGGGATCTGGTACTCGAAAAACTGCGGAAGTTATACGATGCCGTGCGTTTCGGCGCGGATGCGGACTTTGTTGCTGCTGTCCGCGAAGATGCGGCGGAAGAGGCCGCGGCGGAGCCTGCTCCGACCGAAATTCCGGTCAGCATCGACCTCGGCGAAATACTTCCGCTCGACCCGTTCGCGGTTGAGGCGCAGGCCGAACCGGCTTCAGCCTTCGAACCGGATGCTGCCGCCAAACGGGACGTTGTTGGCGAAGCGGGTGCGGATTTTGAGTCCGAATCTTTTGCCGAGGTGGGGACGGCCTTTGAGTCGGAGTCAGTCGCCGAAGCTGGCGCGGTCTCCGAGTCGGAATCCGTTTCCGAGCCGGAACCGGAGACGGTGCCGGAATCGAAGCCTGAGTTCGGGTCCGAACAGACCGTCGAACCGGGTGTAAATTTCGCACGACATTCCGAACCTGCCGAAGAGCCGGCGGGCGAACCTGAAGTTGTTGCCGATTCTGCCGAAGCATTTGTTGCGCAGTCCGATTCCGACGGCGGGACGAACCCGATTTCAGAACCGGAAATCTCTGCCGCTGAACCCGTGACCGAATCCGGACCGGTCGCTTCTGAGCCTGAATCCGAGTTTTCCATTGAGGAGACGACTCCGTCCGAAGCCGTTGCCGTAAATGCCGCGGAACCTGCCGCCGAGCAGTCAGTGCCGCTGGCGGAAACTGTCCGAGAACCGGAGGAAGCGTCCGAAAAGCCCGAATTCATTGCTGAACCCGTCGTCGAATCCGCAACCGAATCTTTCGCAGAGTCGCTTTCCGAATCCGTTGCGGAGTCCGTCTCAGAATCCGCTGCCGAGTCCGTCGTCGGGGCACATTCCGAGGCGGTTGCAGAGCCTGCCGCCGCATCAGCCGTCTCACCTGCGCCGTCCGTCGATGCGGAACAGACTCCGGCGCAGGAAGCTCCTGCCAAAGCCGAAGCGCATTCCGCGCCGGGAACTCAACCCATAGCTCCGACACTGTTCGAACTGGAAGAGGAGACTGTCCGTCACCGCCATAAACAGCGCGTCATCATGTCGCTATATAATACGGAGCCTGCGGCGCCTGCCCCGAAGCCTGCGCCTGCCCCGAAGCCTGCGCCCGTTCCGGCCCCTGAGCCTACCGCAAAACCTGTTGCGGGAGGGAAACCTGCGGCCGAAGCGTCGTTCGCACAACCGGCGGTGGCCGGTTCCGCGTCATCCGGTTCCGCAGCGTCCGATTCTGTATCGGCCGGAACTGCCGCCGCCGGAGTCTCCGTTTCCGCCGACGCAACTGCCGGGTCCGCCCTTTCTGCAACTCCATTTACGGCGCCCGTGACGGAACCCGCAGCATCCGCGACAACTTCCGTCGGCTCTGCGACAACCTCTCTCGGCTCCGCGACAACCTTTGCACCCGGACCGGACGCTTTGGCATCGCGGACTTCGGTTGCCGCTCCGGTTGCCGCTCCGCAGCCGAAAGCGGCCGAAACGACTGCGCCCGACAATGCCGGGGATGACGACGAGCCTGATTTCGAAGAGATCACGCTCGAAGCGAAAAACACCTCCGGCGCCGTATTGGGCGAGGTGATCAACCACAATGTGCAGACACTGGCCGACACGATCGCGCCGCCGCGCGACGTGGCGTCCGAACTGCGTCGCAGCGAACACGTTACCGACCTGCGCCGCGCCATCGGCATCAATGACAAGTTCCTGATGATCCGCGACTTGTTCGGCGGCGATGCAGCGGCTTACGAGGCGGCGATCGGAACGCTCAACGGTTTCGACGATTTCGACGAGTGCATGATTTATATCGCCGAGAATTATGCGTGGAACGCCAATTCCGACGGGGCCAAATTCCTGATGGAACTGCTGGAACGTAAATTCGCATAGCTGCATGGCAAAGCTTTATATCGTTCCCACCCCGATCGGCAATCTCGACGACATTACGCTGCGTGCGGTCAATGTCCTGCGCGACGTGGATTTCATACTCGCCGAGGATACGCGGACGACTTCGTTCCTGCTGAAACATCTCGGCATCGAGAAGAAACTCTATTCCCATCATAAATTCAACGAACACGCCACGGTGAAGATGGTCGCCGAGTCGATCGCGGCCGGACGCAATGCGGCGCTGGTGTCGGATGCGGGCACGCCCGGCATCTCCGATCCCGGTTTTCTGCTGGTGCGAACCTGCGTCGAAGCGGGGATCGAGGTCGAGACCCTGCCCGGAGCCACGGCGCTGATTCCGGCGCTGGTGCAGAGCGGATTTCCGTGCGACCGGTTCTGTTTCGAGGGTTTCCTGCCCCAGAAGAAGGGCCGGGCCAAACAGTTGCAGTCGCTTGCCGCGGAGGAGCGCACGATGATATTCTACGAGTCCCCCTACCGCGTGGTGAAGTGTCTCGAACAGTTTGCCGAGGTGTTCGGGCCGGAACGCAGGGTTTCGGTGTCGCGCGAGCTGACCAAGAAATTCGAACAGACCGTTCGCGGTACGGTCGCCGAGGTGCTTGAACACTTCCGCACGACGGACCCCAAGGGGGAGTTCGTGATCGTGCTGGCCGGAAAACCCAAACCGAAGCGGGAGACGGCGGCGGACGAAGAGGAATAAATGAAAGATAGTGCATGTTGAAATGGAAAATACGAACGATACGCATAATGTAAAACGCTCCTTCTCGCTCTGGATCGGGGAGATGCGTGAATTCCTGCGGGGGCGCTTCAGCCTCGACGAAGACAAGGCGCAGCGCGACGAGGTCGTGGCGGCCATCAGCAAGGGCGTGGTGTTCCGCGGGGTGAACCTTTGGGTGCTGATTTTTGCGACGATGATCGCGTCGCTCGGCCTGAACGTCAATTCGGCGGCCGTAATTATCGGCGCCATGCTCATTTCGCCGATCATGGGTCCTATTATGGGCATCGGCCTTTCGCTGGGCATCAACGATTTCGAGCTGCTCAAAAAGGCGCTGCGCAACTATGCGCTGATGTTCATCGTGGCGATTATCACCTCGACGGTCTATTTCCTCGTGTCGCCCCTCTCGTCGAACAGCAGCGAGCTGCTGGCCCGCACGGTGCCGACGACCTACGACGTGCTGATCGCCCTGTTCGGCGGTCTGGCCGGTATCGTGGCGCAGACGCGGCAGGACCGCACCTCGACCGTTATCCCCGGTGTGGCGATCGCCACGGCGCTGATACCGCCCCTCTGCACGGCGGGCTTCGGTCTGGCGACGGGGCAGATAAAATTCTTCGTCGGGGCCTTTTACCTCTTTTTCATCAACTCGGTCTTCATCGCGCTGGCGACTTACCTCATGGTCCGTTTCCTGAAGTACGAGAAGAACGCCTTTATCGACAAGGTGCGCGAACGCAACGTCAAGCGGCTGATGATGGTTATTACGCTCGTGACTTTCATTCCGAGCGTCGTCATCGGTTTCCATATGGTCCGCGTCTCGCTGTTCGAAGCCGTGGCCGACAAATACGTCGCGCAGGTCTTCAAGTTTCCGCATACGCGCGTGATCGAGTGCAACAAGCATTATGCGCACGGCAAAGACCCCTCGCAGATCGAACTGCTGCTCGTGGGAGAACCCATCGGCGATGAAATTATCGAGAATGCCCGTGCGCAGATGCGCAACTTCGGACTGGAGAAGGCCGAACTGGTGGTGCGTCAGGCCAACAAGACGGACGAGATAAACGTGGCGTCGCTGCAGCAGAGCTACCTCGAACTGCTGGAGGAGAAGAACCGGCGCATCGGCGAAATGACGGCTCAGCTGAAACGCTACCGGGTTACGAACGTCGAAGTGGACGACATTTCGCGCGAAGTGGGCGTCATGATGGAGAATATCAAGGCCATATCGCTGATGAAGGGCATTACGTTCGATGTCGCGGGCACGCCGCTCGATACGACCCTCGTATGCGTCGTTACGCCCAAGGCGCCCGCCGATTCGATCGACCGGAAGACGCTGGCCAGCTGGCTGAGGATACGCACCAAGGTGGATAACGTGAAACTTTTTGTCGAACCCTAACGCCTTGCCGGATGAAACGAGCTGAGCTGAATTTTGCGCAGAAGGTATGGCTGGAGTCTTTGTGGCTCGGCGCCCGTTTCTTTGCCGTGCTGCCGTACTGGTTCAAATATTACGTCGTCGAGAACCTGCTCTTTTTCATACTCTACTACTGCTTGCGTTACCGCATGAAGGTCGTGAACGAAAACCTGCGCAATTCGTTCCCGGAAAAGAGCGTCGGGGAGCTGGCCGTCATCCGCCGCAATTTCTACCGGACGCTGGCCGAGATATTCGTCGATACGGTCAATATGGCCCATATGGGCGAAGAAAAGGCCCGCACGGTGCTGACGGTGAAGGGATTCGACGAACATTACAAGGCCGTGCACGGCCGCGACTGGATCGCTATGACGGCCCATTTCGGCTGTTGGGAGTATTGTTCCTACTGGGGGCTTTACGAACGCTCGCAGATGTTGGTGGCGGTGTATCATCCCCTGCGCAGCAAGGTCATGGAGCGGCTTTACCAGCGTTTGCGCAACTATGAAAATTCGATGACCGTGGCCATGAAGGATTCGCTGCGTTTCTACCTGCGCAACCGGGAATGCGGCGTGGACGGTAAAAACCTCGTCATGGGGCTTATCGCCGACCAGAATCCGCCGCGCCGTCCCGACAGCCACTGGTTCCGCTTCCTCAATCAGGATACGATTTTTTTCGACGGCGGGGAGAAGCTGGCGCTGCGCTGCAAACTGCCGGTCTATTTCGTCAGGATGGACCGTCTGCGGCGGGGCCGCTACCAGATGTCGTTCGAGCCGATTTACGACGGTGAAGAGCAGGTCGCCGAATACGAAATTACGGAGCGTTACGTTAGGAAGCTGGAAGCGATGATCAGCGAACACCCGGAACTCTGGATGTGGTCGCACCGCCGCTGGAAACACAAACGTACAAATGTCGGTCGCTAAGATAGTCATACTCAACTGGAACGGCGCGGAACACCTGCGCCGTTTCCTGCCCAGTGTCGTCGCTGCGGCCCCTGCCGGCGTGGAGGTCGTGGTCGCCGACAACGGCTCGACGGACGATTCGCTGAGGGTGCTGGCGACGGAATTCCCCTCCGTCGGGGTGTTGCGTCTCGATGCCAATTACGGGTTTGCCGGAGGGTATAACCGGGCTTTGGAGCAGGTCCGGGCGGACTATTACCTGTTGCTCAATTCCGACATAGAGACGCCCGAAGGGTGGCTCGCTCCGATCCTCGACGTGCTGGAACGCGAACCCGACGTAGCCGTCGTCTCTCCGAAACTGATCTCATGGACCGACCGCACGAAATTCGAATATGCAGGCGCTTCGGGCGGATTTATCGACTTTCTCGGCTATCCGTTCTGCCGGGGCCGCATCCTGAAACAGGTCGAGGCCGACGAGGGCCAGTACGACGACGCCCGCGACGTTTTCTGGGTCAGCGGCGCCGCATTCTGCTGCCGGGCCGATGTGTTCCATGCGCTGGGCGGCTTCGACGCCGACTTTTTCGCCCACATGGAGGAGATCGACCTCTGCTGGCGCATGCAGCTGGCCGGTTACCGGGTGCGGGTCGTGCCGCAAAGCAGGGTCTACCACCTCGGCGGCGGTACGCTCACGACCGATTCGCCGACCAAAGTCTTCTACAACCACCGCAATAATCTGGCGATGCTCTACAAGTGCTCTTCGTCCGTGCAGCGGGTCACGGTTGCCGTCGTGCGTCCTGCGCTCGACTTGCTGGCGGCCTTGTCCTATCTGGTGCAGGGGCGGAGCGACAATTTCCGGGCGGTGTTCCGCGCCTACCGCGACTTCCTGCGGTGGCACCGCGATCTGTCCCGCAAGCGGAAGACCATCCGGCAGAACCGCAAAGGGTCTGCGGAAGAGAAGATTTACCGGGGTTCGGTGGTGCTGCGTTATCTTTTAGGCAGGAGGACTTTCGGGCGGATGATGTAAGGCAAATTCGCAAAATCGGAAAAGTCCGTTTCCCCGGCGGAGAATACCTTTGTCGCCGAGATGAAGAACAAACCAGCCACGACAGCCGATTATCAGCGGCGGATCAACACCGTCGTCGAATACATCCGGACCCATCTGGACGAAACGCTCGACCTGCGTACGCTGGCCGAGGTGTCGTCGTTTTCGCCCTGCCATTTCCACCGCATCGTTTCGGCCTTTCTGGGCGAGCCGCCGGGGGAGTTCATCGCCCGCACGCGCATCGAGACGGCGGCACGCCTGCTGCTTTACTCCGATCTTACGGTCGCAGAGATCGCCTACCGCGTGGGGTACGACGCCCCGTCGTCGCTGACCAAGGCTTTCGGACGGTTTTTCGGCATCTCGCCAAAAGAGTATCGAACCGCTAAAAACCTTCCGTCCATGACAAAATGCATGCATTCCGACGCCGGAATCCGGTTGTCGAAACCCAAAATGCTGGAAATTTCCGAAAAGACCGTGGCCTATCTCCGCGCTCAGGGGGATTACGGCGAAGTCGATTACGGCGACTGTTTCGCCCGTCTCTGGCAATACGTCAAAGAGCAGAAACTCTTCTCGGCGGGGATCGAGTCCATCGTCGTTTACCACAACGATCCCGACATTTCGAAATCCGGCGACCTGCGGTGCGACGTATGCCTGACGATTCCCAAAGGTCCGGTGGCCGTCGGCCCCGTGGGCGTCAAGACGATCGCCGGAGGCCGCTATGCGATGTTCGTCCATACGGGTCCTTATGCCGGATTGGGCGGCGCCTATCACAAAATCTTTCGGGAGTGGCTGCCCCGAAGCGGCTGCGAACTGCGTGACAGCCCCGGTTTCGAACGCTACCGCAATAATCCCGACCGGGTGCCGGCGGAAAAGCTGAAAACGGAGATTTATATTCCGCTGAAATAGAAGTCGGTCCGGACTGGAAACCGGTCCGGATGCATGAACCGACCGCCTGACAGGCGTGGTTGGTCCGTCGTACGAAAAAGCGGCCCGCTCAGCGGGCCGCTTTTCGCGGGGAGCGTGTCCCCGTTCGGTATCGCAACTCGATTTTCAGTCGATCGCCTTTACTTGTTGATCTTCGCCCATGAATCCTTGAGCGTCACCGTGCGGTTGAACACGAGGTGTTCGGGCGTCGAGTCGGTGTCGGGGCAGAAGTAGCCCACGCGCTCGAACTGAACGGCCTGACCGACCGGAACGTCGCGCAGCGACGGTTCGAGATAGCCTTTGATTCGGACCATCGATTCGGGGTTGAGATTGTCCTCCCAAGTCTGTCCCTCCTCGACGTCGTCGGGATTCTCCTTGGTGAAGAGCGGGTTGAACAGACGGATTTCGGCTTCGACGGCGTCTTTGGCCGCCACCCAGTGGATGACGCCTTTTACGCGGCGGCCGTCGCTCGACGAGCCTTGGCCCGACATCGGGTCGTAGGTGCAGCGCAGTTCTGTGACGTTGCCTTCGGCATCCTTGACCACCTCCTCGCATTTGATGAGGTACGAGTAGCGCAGACGCACTTCGCCGCCCGGCGAAAGGCGGAAGAACTTCTTGGGAGGCTCCTCCATGAAATCGTCGCGTTCGATGTAGATCACCTTCGAGAAGGGCACCTGACGTGTTCCGGCCGCTTCGTCCTCAGGATTGTTGATCGCCGTGAAGAGTTCCGTCTTGTTCTCGTCGTAGTTGGTGATGACCACTTTCAGCGGGTTGAGTACGGCCATGCGACGCTGGGCGACCTTGTTCAGGTCTTCGCGGACGCAGTATTCCAGCTTGCCGAGGTCGATGACGTTGTCGCGTTTGGCAACGCCTACCATTTCAGCGAAGTTGCGCACCGAAGCCGGGGTGTAACCCTTGCGGCGCAGGGCGCAGATGGTCGGCATGCGGGGGTCGTCCCAGCCCATCACGGCGCCTTCCTGCACCAATTTGAGCAGTTTGCGCTTCGACATCATCGTATAGGTGAGGTTCAGACGTGCGAATTCGTACTGATGCGAAGGGAAGATCTCCAACGCTTGGATGAACCAGTCGTAGAGCGGACGGTGTACGTCGAATTCGAGCGTGCAGATCGAGTGGGTGATCTGCTCGATCGAGTCGCTCTGGCCGTGGGCGTAGTCGTACATCGGGTAGATGCACCACTTGTCGCCCGTGCGGTGATGCTCGGCGTGGATGATGCGGTACATGATCGGGTCGCGGAACAGCATGTTGGGGTGGGCCATGTCGATCTTGGCGCGCAGGACCTTTTCGCCGTCGGCGAATTCGCCCTTCTTCATGCGCTCGAACAGGTCGAGGTTCTCCTCGACGGAGCGGTCGCGCCACGGTGACGGCGTGCCCGGAACGGATACCGTGCCGCGGTTCTCGCGGATCTGCTCCTGCGTCTGGTCGTCCACGTAGGCCAGCCCCTTCTTGATGAGGACCACGGCCCAATCGTAGAGCTGGTCGAAATAGTCCGACGCATAGCGCTCTACGGCCCAGTCGAAGCCGAGCCAGTGGATGTCGCGCTTGATCGAATCGACGTATTCGACGTCCTCCTTGACGGGGTTCGTGTCGTCGAAGCGCAGGTTGCACTTGCCGCCGTATTTCTTCGCCAGTCCGAAGTTGATGCAGATGCTCTTGGCGTGTCCGATATGCAGGTAGCCGTTCGGTTCGGGCGGGAAACGGGTCTGTACGCGCGTTTCGCCCTTGGCGATCGACTCTTCGATGATCTCTTCGAGGAAGTTCAGCGACTTCTCCCGTGTTTCGTTTGTTTCGCTTGCCATATGTGTATGTTTCGCTTGTTGTATGCTTTATTTCTTTGCCTTGGGGCCGATGTTGAACAGCTTCTGGATGTCTACCGAGAGCTTGACCATCTGTTGCGTGCCCATGCCTGAGCCGTCGTAATGGAAGACCATGCCCGCCTCGACGCCCATCGTTCCCTTGAAGAACCGGCGGTCGTAACCGATCCACGTGCGGTTGTAGATATGGTCGGTGGTCGAGTAGAACTGTTCGCCGGCATAGAGCGGTTCGCCGACATAGGCGTACCGGAACGGCTGGAGGTTTTCACCCAGATAGAGGTTGTTTTCGAGTTTCACGCCCCATTTGGTCATGACGAAGTCGATCTGGGCGCCCTTCTGCTTTTTCCATCCCGACTCGATGCTGCGCGCCCGCTGGGGTGCGAACAGAAAGCCCGCCTTGATGTCGAAGTCGAAGTAGGCGTTGAACTCCCGGCCCGCATAGGGATTGACCAGCAGGTTGTCCGTCACGTTCTCGTTGCCGATCTTTCCGGCGAAATGGAACATCGAGAAAGCGTAGCCGAAGTAGAACCCCTTGTCGAGCGTGTAGCGGCCCGCCGAGATGATGCGGAACATTTCGCGCGACTCCTCGGAGTACATGCCCTCCCAGTCGATGGCCATTTCCACATAGGTGTTCCTGCGTTCCGTGGATTTGTAGTGTCCCAGAAAACCCGAAAGGCGGTTGTGGTAGAACGCCGTCGAATCCCCGAAGAACGCCAGCGAGTAGTCGCCCAGCAGCTCTTTGCGGTCGAAGATTCCGGCGTTGGCCTGCACGTTCCTGCTGTTGAACTGATAGTAGGCCAAGGGGCGCGCCTTGCTCAGGAATTTGGTGTCGTCGCCGAAGTTCTGCAAGAGGTCCACGCCGACGATCAGCCGGTTTTTGTCCATCCATTCCACGCCGATCCGGGGTGTGAGCCGGGCGCTGAAGAGCGTCTGCGATTCGTTGAAATCGTTGTTGGCGTACTCCCGGTTGTCGAAGCGGGTCGTGAAGTCGGCGCCGACGATCAGCTTCTGCGCTTGGAGACCTCCCCCCGTAATGAAGAGGGCGAGCGCGAATGTCAAGACTTTTTTCAGAGACATAGTGTTGTGTTGATTAGGACCCCAAAAATAGGTAAAATATTTTTTATTTGACTACTTTTGACCCCGAAATCACTTATTTGAACACGTTATGCGAAAAATCACCAACGAGGAGCTGGGGCGTCCCACGGCCGGAGAGTTCGCCGCGATGGCGAAAATGCCCGTTACGGTCGTGCTCGACAACGTCCGTTCGCTGCAGAACGTGGGGGCGTTCTTCCGTACGGGGGACGCTTTCGCCGTGGAGCATATCGCCCTGTGCGGGATTACGGCCGTGCCGCCCAACCGCGACATTCATAAAACGGCGCTGGGGGCCGAGCTGACCGTGCCGTGGAGCTATTACGAGACCACCGAAGCGTGTATCGACCGTCTGCACGCCGACGGCTACGAGGTGCTGGCCGTCGAGCAGGTCGAGGGCGCCGTGATGCTCGATGCGTTCCGCGCCGCGCCCGGCGTGAAGTATGCGCTGGTCTTCGGCAACGAAGTGATGGGCGTGGGGCAGTCGGCCGTGGACCGGTGCGACGGCGCGATCGAAATCCCGCAGGCCGGGACCAAACATTCGATCAACGTCGCGGTTTCGGGCGGCGTCGTTTTGTGGAGTTTTTTCCGCCGGATCGGGCCGGGACGCTGACCGGGCCGGGAGAATGGCCGGCGGACGGCCGGGTTCAAATAAATTTGGCATTGCGCCCGGCTTGCGCTATATTTGCCCCGATTTACAGGAGATAACAGTAAGTCTTCCTTTGCAAAGGGAGGTTCGGGAGGGATTGTCGATATGGAATAGGCGTTTTGCGCCGTAATACGAATCCGATGGATTCCATGTCGGAACCTTGCGAACGAGTGAAATGTAGAATGCTCCATCGGGTTCGCAGTGAACTATGTCTGTAGAAAGTACTGTCAGGGCCGTTACGACCTACCGGCTGACGGAGATGAAACAGCGCGGCGAAAAGATCGCCATGCTGACCTCGTACGACTATTCGATGGCGAAGATCGTCGATGCCGCGGGTATCGACGTGATTCTTGTCGGCGATTCGGCGGCCAATGTGATGGCCGGTTATGAAACGACGCTTCCCATCACCCTCGATATGATGATCTATCACGCCTGCTCGGTCGTGCGCGCCGTCAATCGCGCGCTGGTGGTCGTCGATCTGCCGTTCGGCACCTATCAGGGCAATTCGAAGGTGGCGCTCGATTCGGCCATTCGCATCATGAAGGAGACCGAAGCCGACGCCGTGAAGATCGAGGGCGGCGAGGAGATTCTCGAATCGGTCAACCGCATCCTCTCGGCCGGTATTCCGGTGATGGGGCACCTCGGACTTACGCCGCAGTCGATCCACAAGTTCGGCACCTACAATGTGCGTGCGAAGGAGGAGGCCGAAGCCGAGAAGCTGGTGCGCGACGCCCATCTGCTGAGCGAAGCGGGCTGTTTCGGCATCGTGCTCGAAAAGATTCCCGCCGCGCTGGCCGCCCGTGTGACGGGTGAAATTCCCACCCCGACGATCGGCATCGGCGCCGGCGGTGCCTGCGACGGTCAGGTGCTGGTAATTCACGACATGCTGGGCATCAACAAGGGATTTTCGCCCCGTTTCCTGCGCCGCTACGCCGACCTGCACGAGTTGATGACGGGGGCTGTACAGCAATATATCAAGGATGTGAAGGAGTGCGACTTCCCCAGCGAGAAGGAGCAGTATTAGGAGATATTTTAAAGTGAATTGCGGGGCGCGGAACGGCGTCCCGTTTTTTTTGCAGCGGCGGATCGCCGGGCTGTTGCCCGCAGTCCGACCGCAAAGGCGGTGGCGATGCCTGCGGTCCGTATCGCGTTGAGATACGGCAGGCTGTTGCGTTTATCATAAATTGTTGATAAAAAAATCGAAGGGAAGGCCCGGAATTTAGGCTGTTTCAAAAAAAATGATTACTTTTGCATGCAACAAAAATCCACGTTCATTATGTCTTTTATCAATGAAAGGGTTCAGCCCGAAGGACTTACGTTCGACGATGTGCTGCTTATACCCGCCTATTCGGAAGTGTTGCCGCGAGAGGTCAATATTCAGACCCGTTTCTCGCGAAATATCAAACTCAACATCCCCATTGTGTCCGCTGCCATGGACACCGTTACGGAAGCGCCGCTGGCTATCGCGCTGGCCCGTGAAGGCGGAATCGGCGTGATTCACAAGAATATGTCGATCGCCGAGCAGGCCGCGCAGGTCCGCCGGGTGAAACGCGCCGAGAACGGCATGATCTACGATCCGGTGACCATCTCCAAGGAGAATACCGTCGGCGACGCCCTGAACCTGATGCGTGAGAACAAGATCGGCGGCATCCCGGTCGTGGACGGCGACAACATCCTGATCGGCATCGTCACCAACCGCGACCTGCGATTCCAGCGCGACATGATGCGCCGCATCGAAGAGGTGATGACTCCGGGCGACCGGCTGATTACGACCCATAGCACCGAATTGTCGCATGCGTCGGAGGTGCTGCTCAACAGCAAGATCGAAAAGCTCCCCGTGGTGGACGACAAGGGCCATCTGGTGGGGCTTATTACTTATAAGGACATTACCAAGGTGCAGGACCATCCCAATGCTTGCAAGGACGCCAAGGGCCGCCTGCGCGTGGCCGCCGGCGTGGGCATTACGCCCGATGCGCTGGAGCGTGTCAAGGCGCTGGTCGCCGAAGACGTCGATGCCGTGGTGCTCGACTCCGCGCACGGGCATTCGATTGCCATGGTGCGCAAGCTGCGGGAGATCAAGGAGGTTTATCCTTCGCTGGAGGTGATCGCAGGCAACGTGGCTACGGCCGAAGCGGCCCGGTTCCTGATCGAAAACGGGGCCGACGGCGTGAAGGTCGGCATCGGTCCGGGTTCGATCTGCACGACGCGCATCATTGCGGGCGTGGGCGTTCCCCAGCTTTCCGCGATCTTCGACGCGGCTTCGGCGGCGGCCGGAACCGGCGTGCCCGTCATCGCCGACGGCGGTCTGCGCTATTCGGGCGATCTGGTGAAGGCACTGGCTGCGGGCGGCGACTGCGTGATGATCGGCTCGATGTTCGCCGGTACGGAGGAGGCTCCGGGCGAAACGATCATCTACAACGGTCGTAAATTCAAATCCTACCGCGGCATGGGGTCGATCGACGCCATGAAGGCCGGATCGGCCGACCGTTATTTCCAGAAAGGGTGCGAAAACAACTTCAGCAAACTCGTTCCCGAAGGCATTGCGGCCCGTGTGCCGTTCAAGGGAACGCTGAGCGAGACGGTCTATCAGTTGGTCGGCGGCGTTCGCGCCGGCATGTTCTACTGCGGCGCGAAGGACATCGAGACCCTGCAGCGCGCGCGCTTCGTCCGCATCACCTCTTCGGGTATGCACGAGAGCCATCCGCACGATGTGGCCATTACCAGCGAAGCGCCCAACTACAGCAGCGAACGTTAGTTATGAATCCCGAAATCGCGGCCTGCGGGCTTTTTTGCGGGAACTGCCGCAAATTCGGCAAAGGAAGCTGTCCGGGGTGCCGCCCGAACGAAAAGGCGTCGTGGTGCAAGGTGCGGGCATGCTGCATCGAACACGGCTGGCAGAGCTGCGCCGAATGTACGCTGATGCCGCCTCAGACCTGCAAAAAGTTCGACAACTTTATCGCCAAGGTCTTTCAGGTCGTTTTCCGTTCCGACCGCCGGGGATGCGTCGAACGTATCCGCGAAGTGGGGCAGGAGGCTTTCGCCGCGGAAATGCGTCTTTCGGGAAGCTACAACCGTCCGGTAAAGAAATAGTAATTAAAGGATTCGAAGTCTTCCTTGACAAAGGGAGATCAAGAGGGATTTTAAGCATGAAACCGGCGTCTGAGACGCCGTAACGTGAGTCCGACGAGTTTCATGGCTTGTAAACCTTCCGAAATTGATGAACCCAGATTCGTCGGACTTACGTTATATTATGGAAAAAATCCTGATTCTCGACTTCGGTTCGCAGTACACGCAGCTCATCGCGCGGCGTGTGCGCGAGTTGAGCGTCTATTGCGAAATCCACCCCTTCAACAAGATTCCGGCGCTCGACGCTTCGGTGCGGGGTGTGATTCTGTCGGGCAGTCCCTTCTCCGTACGGGACGAGAACGCTCCGACACCCGATCTTTCGGCCATTAAGGGCAAACTGCCCCTGCTGGGCGTCTGCTACGGCGCGCAGTTCCTCGCTTCGGCCTTCGGCGGCGAGGTGCAGCCCGCCCCCAGCCGCGAATACGGCCGCGCCATGCTCACGGTGGGCGATGCTGACGACGCGCTGATGCGCGGCCTGCCCAAAACCACGCAGGTATGGATGTCGCACGGCGATACGATCACGTCGGTTCCGGCGAACTATAAGATCGTCGCCAGCACGGAAGACGTGCGCGTCGCGGCGTTCCACGTCGAGGGCGAGCAGACGTGGGGCATCCAGTTCCACCCCGAAGTGTACCATTCGACCGACGGCACGCAGCTGCTGAAAAACTTCGTCGCAGGCATCTGCGGCTGCAAGCAGGAGTGGACATCGGAGAGTTTCGTGGAAGCCACCGTGCGCGAACTGCGCGAAAAGCTGGGCGACGACAAGGTCGTGCTCGGACTTTCGGGCGGCGTCGATTCCTCGGTGGCGGCCGTGCTGCTGCACAAGGCCATCGGCAAGAACCTCTATTGTATTTTCGTGGATTCGGGCCTGCTGCGCAAGAACGAGTTCGAGGACGTGCTCGAATCCTACAAGAACATGGGCCTGAACGTCAAGGGTGTCAAAGCCGGCGCGAAGTTCCTCGGCGATCTGGCGGGCGTCAGCGATCCCGAAACCAAACGCAAGATCATCGGCCGCGACTTCGTCGAAGTGTTCAACGAAGAGGCTGTCCAGATCAAGGACGTGCGCTGGCTGGCGCAGGGGACGATCTATCCCGACGTGATTGAATCGGTGTCGGTGAACGGTCCCTCGGCTACGATCAAGTCGCACCACAACGTCGGCGGCCTGCCTGAGAAGATGAACCTGCGGATCGTCGAGCCGCTGCGCCTGCTCTTCAAGGACGAAGTGCGCCGCGTGGGACGTTCGCTCGGTATTTCCGAGCAGCTGATCGGCCGTCATCCCTTCCCCGGACCCGGTCTTGCGATCCGGATTCTGGGCGACATTACGCCCGAAAAGGTCGAAATCCTGCAGAACGTGGACAGGATTTATATCGACGCCATGCGCGATGCGGGTCTTTACGACAAGGTGTGGCAGGCGGGCGCGATTCTGCTGCCCGTGAAGAGCGTGGGAGTCATGGGCGACGAGCGCACCTACGAAAGCTGCGTCGCGCTGCGCGCCGTGACTTCGACGGACGGCATGACCGCCGACTGGGTGCACCTGCCCTACGAGTTTCTCGCCAATGTGTCGAACGATATCATCAACAAGGTCAAGGGGGTGAACCGCGTAGTCTACGACATCTCCTCGAAACCGCCCGCAACGATCGAGTGGGAGTAGGGGCCTGTGAAGGGTGAATACCCTGATCGGAGGTGAAATGCCCTGACGATAAAGCCGCCCGGTTCTCGAATGAACCGGGCGGCTTGTCTTTTGGGCTGTTTTTCGGCCTGTCTATAGGTTCCGGTTATTCGGAATTGTTATGCGGCCTGCTTTTTCTTTCTGTTGAGGAGCGGGAGGAGGAACGAAATCACGGATGCCGCGATCCAGAAGATCGCCGCCTGCGAGAAGTCGTATATCTTCTCGCCGTTCTCCGCCTCCGTAATGTTCGCGTCTATGAGCCATCCGCTCGCCACGTCCTGCAGTCCCGCCGCGATGTAGCTGGCCACGCCTACCACTCCCAGCGCGGCACCCGTCGCCTTCCGCGGCACGATGTCCACGGCCATCAGCCCGCCGAGGAAACAGATCAGCACGCCGATCGCAATGCCGAACAGCACCATGCTGAGGACGTTCACCCATAATGCGTCGCCGCCGTATATGAACAGAATCAGCGCCACGGAATTCAGTACGCCGAATATCAGGGCGGGCATATGCCGGTCCCCCTTGAACAGCTTGTCGGAAAACCATCCGGACAATACGGTTCCGATGATTCCCAGCAGGGCGTTTATCGATACGATGGATATGGCCTGCGCATCGGAGAAGCCTTTCGCCTCCTGCAGGAACAACACGCCCCATCCGTTGATGGCATAGCGGGATATGTACATGAATGCGCTCGCGGCCGCGAGAATCCACACCGCAGGCGTCCGCAATACCTGCTTCTGAATCTCTTTTACGGATAACTCCTGCCCGGTCGCCGGCTCTTCGTGCGCCAGCGTCTCCACGGGCGGCAGTCCCTTCGATTCGGGCGTGTCGTGGAGCATCAGCAGCACGATGACGACTCCGATGGCGCCTGCAATCGCAGACCCGAAGAATCCGGCCTGCCAGCCGGCTATCGAAACGATGCTGCCCACGAAGATGAAGGAGAAGAACTCGCCGAGGTTGTGGCTTGCCGAGAAAAAACCGTAATAGGTTCCCCGCTCCTTGAGCGGATACCAGCGCGAGAGGGAGATGATTGCGGGCGGCGCACCCATGGACTGCGCCCACCCGTTCAGGCCCCACATCACGGCGAATGAAATGAAGATGACGGCTGTCGGAATCACCGAGTGCGCGACGCCGAGCGCTCCCATGAGCATGTTCGCCACGGCCGATACGATCAGTCCGGTGGCCATGAAGCGCTTGATGTTGCAGTAGTCGGCGATGAATCCGTTCACGAACTTCCCGACGGCGTATGCGAACAGAAGGGCCGAACTGATCACCCCGACCTGCGTGGCGTCGAGCGTGCCGCTGTCGAGGATGGGTTTCTTCATGACGTTGAGCGACGTCCTGCACACGTAATAGAGACTGTATCCGAGCGTTGCGGCGATGAATGCCTGCAGCCGGAGCCGTTTGTATAGTTTCTGCTCTTGTGCGGGATCGAGCTGCCGGCGGGGAACCGGTGAAGAGATGCGGTAAAAACGGGTAAGGAAATTCATTGGCTGAAGTCGGTAGTTTTGGTTTATCGGTTTAAGCGGGTGCATGCGGCAACACCGCACTATTGATAGAACACTTCAGACGTGCCCGATACGTAACGGGGGAGCGGATTTTTCGTTATAAAACGGCAGCGCCGCCGGAGTCCTCA
>OLQM01000399.1_pt1 | contig 50327 bp, 35 predicted proteins | sample 1673161 | NCBI WGS metagenome assembly OLQM01 (sample SAMEA3136761, study PRJEB25190) | human gut metagenome | reverse complement strand
GGGATCATTAGCCTTTTTATTTTAATACACTATATAGAATCGCGGAGACGCTTACCACCGTTCTTTTTATATGCCATAAGCTAAAGTAAATATGCTATAAGCAAAAACGAATATGCTATAAGCTAAAATTAATAAGCTCATAGCAAACGCTCCATCAAGTATTAACATTTGAGCTATCTACTATTAATACTTTGTATTTAGGCTATTAATACTTGAGTTGTTGGCTATATATACCCAAGGTGCAAGATATATATATCCAACGTGTTAGATCTATATGACCAATACATTGGATCTATATGCCCAACAAATAGGGTGTATAGACCCTTAATCTATACGATATAAGCATCTTTTAGTCTGGTTATTTGAAAGAAAGAGAAACAATCTTGTTAATATCTGCTAAGGAGCTATATCGATAAAAAGCTATCTAAACTTGGGGGCTTACTAGTTCTCCGTTAACAATCTTAAAGCTTATAAGAAGTCTCTCTTTCGAGTGTAAAACTAAAAGACGCTTACTTTTATTTTGTGAAGGAGGTGAAGGATGATTCTTTATTATTTTATGTATCTCTTTCACCATAAACATCTGATTTATACTCATTCAACTAAAGGTGAAACCGGTGAACCTCCTAAATGAATCTTATAGTTACAAGTAGCTTTAGAAGATTTTGTCTTTTGCTGATCGTTGTAAACTTCAATTTATATTGATTTTCTTTTCTCTTTTCTGATTTTATATTCTATCTTTGCAATGCTCTTTATCAAAATCCACAGCAGGGGAACCTGCTGTATCAATGTGGCAGGCTTTTTTATGCTTGTCCTATCATTCTATATGGCGGTTTCGTACCCCCATGTAGGATGTTAATGCACCTACTGCCTGTTGTGGATGGTGAAGAGCAATGGGACAGGCGGAACCGCTTCTTTTATTTCTTAAAACTACCCTTCTGTATCGCCCCATTGAACTTAATTTATTCACCATTTAATTAAAATTCTTATGGAAGAAGTTTTAAGCAACCAGCAGGCTCGTCCGGGGGACGCGACGCAACTCATGCACGTTATCTTTTCATCCGATGATGAAATGATGTCTTTTTATCTGACTCTCAATCGTTTTATGAATCCTGAAAGCTATCTAGTGGAACGAACAGATCGAAAGAGACTGGAGGATTTAGCTAGTACGCTTTGTAGTAATGTGGCAGCCTTTGAAGCCATCCGTAATTATAAGTCGATAAGTGTGAAAGAGGTGATTAGAGGATTCGGGGCGCACATGATGAATACGCTAATCTCCAATACCAATCGTTTCCAAAGTGCCGATGCCGTGGGAACGTTAATGAATTGCATACTGAATACCACTAAAAACAGTTGGCAGTTTAAGAAAATGGATCGGAATAATGATATACATCTTCAAAATGTACGCTATTTGTTGAATCGGCTGGATGCGGCAGAATCTAATGAAGAGAAGAACTGTGAAGAAGTAGCGATATAAACAGTTTTCTCTAAAAATTACTTAGGAAACGCAAATAGAGGGTATAAGAATCGGAGATAATGTATAGATAAAGGCAAATGTAACGTAACATAAAGCATCTGTAACCTGCCCGATAGAAAAGGAACACAAGACGTTGTGCTCCTTTTTTATATTGTTGTAACTTTGCTTTCAGATAATATGATAAAGCTGATTGTTATGAGAAACACACTTTTTGGGATTCTATTCCTTTTTATTTTGCCTCTTCAGGCACATCAGAAACTTCCGTATTTGCAGAAACAGGGAAGTACCACACAACTTATGGTAGATGGAAAGCCATTCTTGGTGATTGGCGGTGAATTGGGAAATTCTTCAGCTTCCTCTATTGAAGATATTGAACGTATATTCCCGAAATTGCAACGTATGGGGCTGAATACGGTACTGGTTCCTGCATATTGGGATTTAACAGAACCACAGGAAGGTAAATTTGATTTTACTCTGACGGATAAAGTGATTCAACAGGCTCGCGCGAATGATTTGAAGGTGGTTTTCCTTTGGTTCGGTGCGTGGAAAAACTCAATGAGTTGCTATGCTCCGATCTGGTTTAAGGAAGATTATAAGAAATACCCGCGTGCCTATACGAAAGCAGGGAAGCCCCTCGAAATAGCCAGTTCCTTTTCGGAGAATGTGTTTCAGGCGGATAGCCGTGCTTTTTCCCAATGGATGAAACACATTGCTTCTGTGGATAAGGAAGAGGGAACGGTTATCATGATTCAGATAGAAAACGAAATCGGAATGTTGGAAGATGCCCGCGATTATTCCAAAGAAGCGGATAAACTGTTTTATGCACCAGTTCCGTCTCTTTTCATCGACTATTTGCAAAAGAACAAGAGATCTCTGCATCCCGAAATGTTGGCAAAATGGGAGAGCCAGGGATTCAAGAAGAAAGGTACGTGGCAGGAAGTGTTTGGTGCAGACGTGTATACGGATGAAATTTTTATGGCCTGGTCGTATGCGCAGTATGTAGAACGAATGGCAAAGTTAGCACGTTCTATCTATAATATTCCGTTGTATGTCAATGCAGCAATGAACAGTAGGGGGCGGAAACCGGGAGAATATCCGTCGGCAGGACCATTGGCTCATTTGATAGATGTATGGCATTATGCAGCACCCAACATTGATTTTCTGGCTCCGGATTTATATGATAAAGGTTTCGTTGATTGGGTGGCAAAGTATAAACTGCACAATAATCCTCTCTTTATACCTGAAATTCGGTTGGAAGACAATGATGGAGTACGTGCTTTCTATGTGTTTGGTGAGCATGATGCGATTGGCTTTTGTCCTTTCTCTATTGAAAGCGGTTCGGATAGAGCAGATGCACCTTTGGTACAGAGCTATATTAAATTGAAAGAACTGATGCCTTTATTGACAAAATATCAGGGTAAAGGAGTGATGAACGGTCTTTTGTTTGATGAAGAGAATAAAGAACGAATACTTTCATACGATGATTTGGAGATTACCTGCCGTCATTACTTCACTCTGCCATGGGACCCACGTGCCCGGGATGGCACTGTATGGCCTGAAGGGGGAGGTGTTTTGCTACGTCTGGCTCCAGATGAGTATATCGTTGCCGGCAGTGGCTTGGTACTTGAATTTAAGAAACAGGGGGAAAATAAAATGAAAAGTTCACCGGCATTGGGCGAGGATGGTTTTGCCAGTGTGGGCGGAAAGGCATCAAAAACGGAAAATAGCTGGCAAGGTGGTATGAGAGCCGGTATCGGTTCTGTAGATGAAGTTAATGTGAACGAAGATGGTTCACTGAAATATATCCGGCGCCTGAATGGCGATCAGGACCATCAGGGAAGGCATGTACGTATTCCTGTCGGAGAATTCAGTATTTTACACGTCAAACTGTACGAGTATAAATAATGTGACGACATGGTGCACCTTTGTTGGCTACATACGTATAGAAGAGTGGAGTCATTACTTGCCTAGTACCAACAGACTTTCCGGTCCCATATTGAACAACAGGTCTATGATACTCAAATTAGGAAGAAAACCCAGTTTGGGCTCGAAAACCTGATAGTAAGGTTGCGGAATAAACTCTGTATCCACTTCTCGGAAATCCTTTTTGGGATGAATGACTTCCCGAAAATCGAATTCTCCGGGAGCAAACTCCATCTTATATTCGCTAGTACGCTCCATAGTGGGGTGAATATCTATCAATTCACAGACCATCCGGCATAGTTCTTCGTTGAAATCGATTAAAAACTCGTATTTCTTTTCGTAGAAGGGACGGAAGTCGTCCTTGTAATATTCAAAGAAAGGAGTACTGTTGTAGGCTGATTCGATGGCGTTCCAGTGCAGATGTCTCCAGTTGCCGTGGTCGGAGATGCGGATATCTTTCATCGGACACTTCAATGTGTCGGGTTTTACGGTTGGGATAGAAAGAGCTAATTCGCCGGATGGGCCGGCAATGGTGCACCGGTTACGATAGGTTTGTTTGATATAGTGGTCGTGTTGCTCTACAAACACTTTGTCATAAGCCAGAAGTTTGGTATAATATTCGACGGGAGCGAGATAAGCTGAAGATAAATAAGCTATTTTCATTTCTTTCATTTTAATACGTTTAGGGGGCTCTATAATAAGGATATTAATTAAGGATATTATTAAGGAGTTATTTCTTTTATGTTCCGGAAGATTATTTCACCGTTCTGAAGAAACGGTTCCATCGGTATCCGTCAAACAAGCCTGTCTCTTTTTCTTTGGAGAACCAAATGATGGAGGCTTTCCCGATGATATGGTCTTGCGGGACAAACCCGAAGAGCCGTGAGTCGGAAAAGTTGACGGTATTGTTAGATCCCATCCAATAGTAATCTTTAGTGAAATAACAGTGTTGTGTAGGTTTGCCGTCTACGTAGAGAGTGTCGTTCTTTATTTCTGCCTGTTTGCCTTCGTGCATCACGAGGGTATTCCGCAGTAAGGTTATGTTCCAGGGATAGACCCGGATAAATTTCCCTTTTCCGGGAACAATCAGCGGATTCGGTTCGGCATCTTCCCTGTTTGACAAAGGTTGGACAAAACTCTCTTTCCCATTCATGGCCTGTTCCAACAGATAATATTCGTAACGGCTGAAACTGCGCACATGGGTGCTGTCATTACTTCCCATCAATCCGTCGTTGGTGATGGAAAGGGTATGCATGAGTGACGTAATCAGATTTTCTTTTGAAGCGGGATACGAATAAAGTCTTTTCTTATCCGGATTGAATCGTGCCTCCGGAGAAATAACGGAGAAAAGAGAATCGACCAACAACGTATCTCCCGGAACTCCGAGACAACGGCTGATATAGATTTCCCGACGGTCGATGACAGGTTGCCGTATTCCGGCAGGATTATTGAATACTACGATGTCTTGCCGACGCACGGGACTCTCGCACCAGCGGTGATAAGAGAAAAGCGACATGAAAGGAACCCGCAGCCCGTAGCTCCATTTGTTGACCAGGATACGTTCACCCTGAAAAATGGAATTCTCCATGCCGGTGGAAGGGATAAGGCAGGACGTGAAAGCAAATCCCCGGAGCAGAAGCACTACGGCTACTGCTCCGGCAAATGCTAGTATCCATTTGAATTTACGAATGTTCATCAACTTTTATCACCTTATCACTCTATTCTATCCGTACACTTATCAGTCTACCCACTTGAAGAGGCGGTTCCAGCGAATCTTGCCGTCGAACCATCCACGGTCTTTGTCAAGCGATAGCCATACAACAATCGGTTTGCCCACTACGTGATCTTCGGGTACAAAACCCCAATAACGGGAGTCGGCGGAGTTGTGACGGTTGTCACCCATCATCCAGTAATAATCCATTTTGAAGGTATACTCGTTGGTCTTTTCACCGTTGATGTAGATACCGTCCGGTTTCACTTCCAGCTTATTGCCTTCGTAGGCTACGATGCAACGCTCATAGATAGGCAGGTTGTCTTCTGTGAGGGTAATGGTAGCTCCTTTGGCAGGAATCCAGATCGGACCGTAATTGTTGCGGTTCCATTTGGTATAAAGATTGAGCGGATACATCTGTCCGGCATAATCTTCGGGTTCCATTACTATTTTGCTGATTAGCTTTTTGTTGCCCAAAAGCGTTTCATACATCTTCTTGGTTAGCGGGAAATGATATACCGGATTCAGTTTGCCCTGTGCATTCCGGCTGTCCAGTCCCATTTCCAGCAGTCCGCTTTCCCAGCCGGAGTCTTCTATCAGCATGGTGTCGTCCTTGCTGATACCCAGTTCACGAAGCATATCTTCGGGAATGTACGGACCAGTGGTCTGTACGAAATAGTTGAATTGCAGGTTTTCGGGGTTCTCAATCGCTTTACCGTCAATCATCACCTGTCCGTCTACAATCTGAAGGGTGTCACCGGGCAGGCCGACACAACGCTTCACATAATTCTCGCGACGGTCTACCGGACGCCAGAGGACTTCTCCGTAAGTGCGCGGGTTGTTCATTATCTGTTTACGTCCGGCAGCATAGTACAAATCATAGATAGCACGTTGCTGGGCGCGTGTCAGACTATCCATTTCAATCTGTTTGGAATAGATACGTTGTCCTTCGCCGTAAGCCAGCGTATAGAAGTCCGTTGTCTGTTGGTAGTTCACTGCTACCGTATCTCCTGCGGGGAAGTTGAAGACAACAATGTCATTCAGTTTCACTTTGCCGAAGCCCGGTACCCGTTTGTACTTCCATTGTGGCCACTCGATATATGATTTAGTATTGAAGACAGGCAGTGTATGCTGCGCCAACGGCATGGAAAGGGGAGTGTTCGGTACGCGGGGACCGTAACTCATCTTGCTCACATACAGGAAGTCGCCCACCAGCAATGATTTTTCCAATGAAGAAGAAGGAATCTGATAATTCTGGAAGATGTAGATATTGACGAAGTAGACAGCAACCAACGCAAACACGATGGCGTCTACCCAGCTCATGATACTGCGGACAGCCGGATTCTTCGACTTCTTCCAAAAAGACCAGGGAATTTTCTTTGTGATATAAATATCGAAAATGAAAGGAACAACAATCAATCCCCACCAACTCCGTACCCAGATAAGGAAGATGAGGTAAAGTAGAATAGCAGTGGCACATTTGATCCATTGTGCGCGTGTGGCTTGTCTCATAATGTTATATTTGTTTAGAACTAGCTTCTGATATTTTAGTCATTCAAGAACGGGAATAAATCACTCATACCCAAAAAACCTTCGTGTGTGGCAGTATATTCGGCTGCCAATACGGCTCCCAATACAAACCCGCCGCGGCTCTTGGCATCGTGGGTGATAGAAATGGTGTCTACATCGGACTCATAACGGATGGTATGAAGTCCGAAAACTTCGCCCTCACGGATCGAGCTGATAGGAAGTTCGTTAGGAGCACAATCGTTGGTTCCGCTAATGGTTCCGTCCGGCGCAAGGAAAGTCCCTTTCACCCATTTGTCTTTACGGTCTATCTTTTCCAGAATACCTTCCGCCAGTGTAATGGCTGTTCCGCTGGGGGCATCCAGCTTGTGGATATGATGTGTCTCGCTCATGGTGACATCATAAGCAGGGAACTGATTCATGATTTTAGCCAGATACTTGTTGAGAGCGGAGAAGATGCTGACTCCCAGGCTGAAGTTGGACGACCAGAAGAGTGTTTTGCCCCCTTCCGTGCAGAGCTTCTTGATTTCTTCGCCATGCTCCGCCATCCATCCGGTACTGCCCGATACCAGTTTCACACCGGCTTTGAACGCTTTCATATAATTGCTGTAAGCTACCATCGGATTGGTAAACTCAATGGCCACATCGGCCGATTTGAATGCTTCCGATTCGAAGTCATCCTGATTATTGATGTCAATGATGCAGACGATTTCATGTCCGCGACTACGGGCAACCTTTTCTATCTCTTTGCCCATCTTTCCGTAACCGATCAGTGCTATTTTCATTGTTTTCTGACTTATATTCAAAATAATAGTCGCAAAGATAAGATTTTTATTACATTTGCAGCGCACATTAACGTCTTGTTAACATGGAACATCTTCTCCACTACGTGTGGAAACATAAATTATTTCCCCTGAAAGTACTGCAAACCACCAACGGCTTACCGGTAGAAGTGATTGACCCCGGTCTGCAAAACCCCAACGCCGGTCCCGACTTTTTCAACGCGAAACTAAAGATTGACGGCGCCTTATGGGTGGGAAACATCGAAATACATACACATTCTTCCGACTGGTTCCGCCACGGACATCATTCTGACAAAACATACGACTCTGTGATTCTCCATGTAGTGAGTGAAGCAGATACGGAAATAACCCGTACCAACGGTGAACAGATACCGCAACTATTACTTACTTGTCCGGACAATGTGCAATTACATTACCACGAACTTTGTGTAGCCGATCAGTATCCGGCTTGCCATCCCATCCTTGCCTCTCTTCCCAAACTTACCATTCATTCCTGGCTGACCGCTTTGCAAACGGAACGTTTGGAGCAGAAAGCGCAATTAATCACACAGCGTCTCGCGCTTTGTAACCGTAATTGGGAAGATGCATTCTTTATCACCCTTGCCCGTAATTTCGGTTTTGGCTTGAATGGAGATGCTTTTGAAACGTGGGCGGGATTATTACCGTTTCGTGCGATGGATAAGCACCGGAATGATTTGTTTCAGATAGAGGCTTTTTTCTATGGCTTGGCGGGATTGTTGGAAGAGACGTTTCTGAAAAAGGAACAGGAAGACGAGTATAGTCTCCGTCTTTGTAAGGAGTTCCGTTATTTACAGCGGAAGTTTGAAATCGGGCAGGGGATGGACGCTACGTTATGGCGTTTTCTACGGCTTCGTCCGGAAAACTTTCCGCATATTCGCTTGGCGCAATTAGCTTATCTCTATCAGAAAGGGGATAAGTTGTTTTCACGTTTACTGGAAGCGGAAACTCTGGCGGATGTGAGAACGCTGCTGGATGCCCGTACGTCTCCCTATTGGGAAAATCATTATTTATTCGGACGACTTTCTTCACAAAAGGAGAAGGCGATGGGAGAGCGTTCCAAGGATTTGATAATCATTAATACAGTGGTTCCTTTTCTTTATACATACGGCTTGCATAAGGCAGATGAACGAATGTTTGAACGTGCCGGACGTTTTCTGGAAGAATTGAAGGCGGAGAGTAATCATATTATCCGTTCGTGGAGCGATGCCGGACTTGCGGTTGTCAGTGCAGCGGATAGTCAGGCATTGATACAGTTGCAAAAAGAGTACTGTGATAAGCGAAAGTGTCTGTACTGTCGTTTTGGTTATGAATATCTGAAACATACATAGATTTGGGAAATTGATTATATAGGCGCAAATATTTAGTTCTTAAAATAACCAAGATGCCAAACTTGTCATTATCTTTGCGCCGTCAATTAAACTCTTAATTTGTATAGTGTTATGAGAGCTAAAAAGTTTGTATGCTGCTTGCTGGCTATGCTGCTGCTCGCCGGTGTTTCGTTTATCTCCTGCGGTAATAGTTCCAAGGCAAAAGCCGATAGTGAACTGACTACGCAAAACGGTGAAGATTTCAAATCGTTTCTGGATAAATTTACTTCCAGTGCAGCCTTCCAGTATACTCGTATCAAGTTCCCATTAAAGACCCCGATTACTTTATTGGCAGATGACGGCGAAACCGAAAAAACATTCCCTTTCACCAAGGAAAAATGGCCGTTGCTGGATAGCGAAACCATGAAGGAAGAACGTATCACCCAGGAAGAAGGGGGAATCTATGTCTCCAAGTTTACGCTGAATGAACCGAAACACAAAATCTTTGAAGCGGGCTATGAAGAGTCCGAAGTGGATTTGCGTGTTGAGTTCGAATTGCAGGCTGACGGGAAATGGTATGTGGTGGATTGCTATACAGGCTGGTATGGATATGACTTGCCGATTGGGGAGTTAAAACAAACCATCCAGAATGTAAAAGAAGAAAATACCACATTCAAAGAAATACATCCGTAGAGATAAGTATTAAGTATCAAGTATTCAGTATTAAATGACTGGCTAATACTTAATACTTATTATTAGGGTTCTCCTACATAATATCCTAACTCCGATTCTTTTCCGTCCACCATCTCCCTGACAATACCGTTCTTAGTGTTGAAATCCTGATAGAGTTCTTCATAATCACGTGTATAATCTGCGTCGGGGACTACGTTAACATCAAATTTTAGTTCTGCTTTTCCATTTGGGAGCATATTGCCGAAAATCCGGATGCGGTGAACCACTTCGCCTACATTCTTGATGCTGTTGTAGGTTGCCTTGAATTGCCTGATACCGTCTTCGGGAATGATGATATGCGAACTTTTATCCAGAATGATACAGCCACAGGAAGGTTGCATTTCTGAAATGATTAACGGAGCGTCTCCCGTGTTGGTGATGGTAAACATGATATCGAGTTGCTGACCTTGCTTGATAGGGTAATAGTGCCTGACGGAATCTTTTATCGTCATGCTGGTGGGACGTACTTCCTTCCTGCACCCTGTAAAGCAGAGCGGAAGTGCCGTCAGTAGTAAAATATAGAATATAGATTTATTCATTGTTGCCATTTATTTTTGTTATATCACTTTTTCAGCATCTAAGGGATGAATGCAATTTCATCGATACCCATTTGCGTTCCCGGTTTCTTTAAACAACTGATTTTTATGCTTAATTGTTCTGTTCCGTTCAGGTCTGCCGGAACAGTGGCTTTCATCATTTCTCCTTTTTCTGGGGAGTCTTCCGGTTTCAAGTCTATTGTTTTATAGGCTACTCCGTCTTTCAACAGTTGAACTTGCTGTGGAGCATAGATGCGGTGGCGGGGAAGATTCAGAAAACTGATATAGAATGTTCCTGATGCATTGAGTCCTTTAACCGGCAGGTTGATGGTACATTCTTCTCCCGGAATGATAACCCAACCGCAATGATAGTCTCCGGGTAAACCGTGAGTGCCGTCGGTCAGTTTCTTTGAATCATTTTTATTTAGTTTAGGGGTTGCGGAAGGATTCATTCCCAGAAACAAACTTTTCTTTATGTCGGAAGCAAGTATATATTGTTCCCATTCCTTTATATAATAGTCAATCTCATAAGCTGACTCATTATAATATTCCATTCCGGCAAATGCTTGATGCTCTTTGAGCTGGGTGACCCAATTACGAGCTTGGGGGAGCGGCTGAATATCCTTTCCATTCCGCTTGGCATATCCGTAAGCGTCGAAACCGTGGTCACGTGCCAATTCCATGCGTGTGAAAGACAAGGCGGTCTGGAGCTCGTGCAGCTTTTTGCGCTCTTTCCCTTTTGCTTCGGATACAAAATCTCCCATTTCATCATAGAATTTGATAAACTTCTCCGGATAGAGGAATCCTTTTTCCGATTCTCTGATACCGGCGTAAAGTCCGAGCTGCTTTCCGGATTGGGCGTTGTTTTCTAGCTCTGTGTAGTAATCGTACAGCCATTTTTTGGATACCGGGTATTCCTGATTGAAATAGCTTTTAATTAACTCATCAACCGGAAGTTCCGGGTTGATAAGAAGGGCTGATAATACAAAAGTCCTCATTTCATCGAAAGAAGAATAGCTGTAGCCGCTTCCGTTGAAAAATATGCCGCTGGCTCCGTGTTGTTTGAAAAGTTGGAGTCTTTGCTGGGCTATCTTTAATATGGGGAAAGGAGTGAGGTAGTCGTCGAAGTTGTTGATATAGTCCCATATATAGATGTTGTTCGTTACTTTCTTCCAGTTGTCGAGTTGTTCCGCAAATTTCTTGTCTTGCTCGTCCTTGCCGTCTGTCCGGCGGAGCGGGTAGTCGATAGCGCTGACAATTACCCCGACGTTAGGCGGAAGTTGCTTGTCTGTGACTTGTTGCGTAGTCAGGTAGGAAGTCGTAAAGAACGTGTGTTTGGGGAAACACTGCGACAGGCGGAGGATCAGTTCCGTAACGGCGGGAGTTGCGTTCTTCTCTGTATTTCCCAATGCGGTGCAGGTGGCACACGTACAGGCGTACGGAGTATCATCCGGTGCGATTACAAAACGGAAATTCCCCTTTTCACCGAAGTTATCTACGATGTAACTTTCTATCTGGCGATACATATCCTCGGAAGAGAAACACAGTTGTGAGTCATCTGTCTTCCCGTGAATGGTGGCATATACTTTCTCTGCATCTTTTCCCAATACTTTTCGCAGGTTGTGTCCCCATATTCCCCAGCTGTCGTCAAAGTTATTCAGGCCGATAACGCCTGTATGATCGGCGTTCAGGCCGTATGGAGAATAAATACTTTGATAGTCAAATGCAAAAGCTCCGCAAGTATCGTTGAGATTGATAAGGGCGGGAGGAAGATCTGAACCGTCTATACGCGGGTCTTCTTTGCTGATCTTCTTTATCAGTTGGTATTGCAGCCATAACATTTGTTTGTCGTCACTTGCGGTCAGTCTGATATCCGAACCTTTGCAGGCTACTTTGAATCCTCTCTGCAATGTTGGGTCTATCTGTATGATGATACGCCACATATCCATCTCGGAGACACCGAAAGCGACCATTTCATCGTCGTTTGCACGTTTCTTGAGGTGCTCGTACAGGTATTTGGCCCATCGGGTATCTCTGTCCGTCGGATCTTCGCCGATTGTGATGAGGTATCCTTCTTTAGATGGGAACATCTCCGTGCGTGCCTGCATGCGGCAGCCGGATAAAAGGCAGCAAATACATATCATTCCTGCCAATATGGGGCAAAGCGTGTCAGAATGAAATATAGACTTGTGCATAGATGTTATATAAGTTTTTATAGCGTGTCGATATGGATTCTATCGGGTTGAGCGGACTGCTCCCTCGCACGGTGTTGGTCTGGTTATAATAGGTATTCCAGGTACCCATCAGACCTATGGTAATATTAGGACTGACCATGTATTGGCCTCCCAGTCCTACCATTGTATTGGTGTGTGAGAAAGAGCCGGGCAGCGCGTAATCCAATACAGCCGTTTCCGGGGCCGATCCAATACTTGCCATGGCGTTGATATTTGTCTTTCCGTCATTAGCCGGAAAGTATTTGGCACCAATCTGTGCATTGTAGTAGAAGTTGGAATTGAAGAAATGCATATCTATCTTCGTGTTGAGGCGAACGACTTCGATAGTTTTGGCTAATTCTCCGCCTACGGTGAGCAGGTTGGTCTTTGACTCATTCCAGCCGGTAAATAGATAACCGTTATCTCCGGTGCCTCCTGCAAAGAATTCGTCGTTCCATTCATAACGTTTCGTATAGGCAGCTACACGTCTGTATCCCACATGTGCTCCTATTTCCCAGTCATTCTTGAGATAATGCCGTACGGCAACATCGGCGGTAATATCCGGGAAGTATTTGGTAGCAAAGGCGGCATTGACCGTAGTGCTCCACTTCGGTGAGAAGTGGTGCGTCCATTCTCCCTGTACCTGGATGCCGACCCCTCCCGGTGTCTGTTCTTCAGCCTCCATGCTGTCGCTTGCCGAGCCGCTTCGTCCTGCATAGTTGAGACGTCCCGTGTAGCTGTTCTTCTGGCCTTTTCGGGTGTATTCGGCGGTGGCAACGGAGGTAATGATGTCTTCTTCTCCGTAGCGTGCACGCAGGTAGGTCAAAGCGATCTCATTCTTGAGCATCATGCTTCTAAGGCCCGATAAGTGCCGTTGGAAAGAACGGTATTCCATGATGGAAGGCTCGTAATACTTTTGATAATAATAGGCTGAATCCGCTTGTCTGTTGGCTTCATATACCACGCCTTTGGTGTATTTCAATGACTTGTTCTGGCTGTCGTAAAGCAAAGCTGTATCAAGAACAGCGAGAGCTTTTTCGGGTTCTTTCGCCTTTGTCAGTTGCAGGGCACGATATTCGCTGCTTTGTGAGAATGCGCCTATAATCTCTTTGTTGCTCGGGTATTTATTGAGTATCGGTTTCAGGAATTCCAAAGAAGCTTCGTATCTCTTGTCGCGTTCAAGGACAGTAGCCCTCTTTGCCTGATAGAAAGGTTCTTCAGGATAGTAATTGATTCCTTGCGCTGTATATTTCTCGAATTCATCGTATTTTCCGAGTAAACCGGACGAGTTAATGGCATACCGTAATCCAAGATCGCTTGATGGATTCAGGCTGACCAGTTTGATGGCTTCTTCGTATGCTTTCTTCGTAGCTCCGGCTTCCATGCACTTTTTGATGTAGGGCACTGCCAGTTCCTCGTATCCGATGACGTAGAAGATACGCATATCCTCGTCGCTCTGCTCGATGGCAGACAAATATAGTTGCAAAGCCTCTTCGGTTTTGTCCATTTTATCGAGAATAAAGGCCCTTTTCAACGTACCATTCTCGTAATCCGGGAAGTGAAGGGTGATGGTGTCCAATGTGGCAAGTGCTTCATTGTAGCGTTTCATATTGATATAACAACTCAAGGCTTTTTCCCATGCGGCACCGTTCACGTCGTTGTCTACATGTTTTTGAGATACAAACAATACGTGCGGCAATGCTTCCGCATACAGACCGAGTTCCATCAGCTTTTCGGCTTTCTTCATGTGCTGTGCGCTCATGGCAAGCGTAATGTCATAATCATCAGGATACATCTCGTACATCTTTTTCAGCGTTGAATAGGCAAGATCATCCTCATTCATCTGGCGATAAAGCATATATTCTTTATAGAGAATTCCTTTATCATTGTTGCCATATTGTTTTTTAGCCTCTCTGATATAGAAGAGGGCATCGTCGGTATATCCGCGGGTGACGGAAGTGTTCAATAAATAGTCTAATGCTTCCTTGTTCTTGTTGCCTCCTTCGTAGGCCATGCCATATAATACATAAGGGTCCCGCTGTTTCTCTGCACGGGCAGCTTCCATCAATAAGTCGTTGTACATACGCCGTATGGCAGGACTATTGTTTCTCTTCATTTGCTCGCGTATAAATGCCAGTGCTTCCGGATAACGCGCCAATTCACTGAGGATACTTGCCCTTTTGACGATGAGGGCACCACTTCCCGGTATGGCAGCCAAACCGTTGGATGACCAGCCTAGAGCTGCTTCCCGGTTTCCTTCCTGTAAATGCAGGTTGATGATGTCCAGGTAATATTCTTCGTTTTGAGGAGATACTTTGATTAGCTCCGTCAGTCTCTCGATCGCTTCTTTCCGGTTACCGCCTTTTTTCATTTGTTGGTAGCCTACTTCCATGCTGTAGATGTAATCCTTCCTTAGAATGGTATCGTTCGGGTAAATCTGATTGATTCGTTTCAACAGGCGATCCGCTTCCACATCGTTGTTCTGCTTGCGGTATAGTTCAATCTTCCTTCGCCATAAGCCTCTCCAATACGGATTCACTTCCAGCAACTCATTAACGTAGCAAATGGCACTGGAGTAGTTTTCGGTAATATCTTCCACGTCTACCAGCAGGTGTTTGGCATTGACGTTGTTATAATTGTCGTCTATTGCTTTAACAAGATGATAACGCGACTGGTCATAATTCTTTTCGTGAAACCAGTATTTGCCCATGAGCCATTCAAGGTCAGAAACATTCGGGTATTTCTGAAGGCCCTCCTCCAACAGCTCTTTCCCTGCTTCCCATTCCTCGTTCGCAAAATGCTCCTGCACAATCTGGGCATATTGCTCCGGTGTCTGGAATCCATTATCGGTTCCGGAGGAAGAGGTTATCAGCAAAAACAGACAACCTAATAAGGTGATCTTATGGAGAAATTCTCTGTTCATTCTATCTTGTCTTTAATCTTTCTTTCTTGTTTAAATCGTTGCCGGTTCAGGCTTCATAGCCGCTGTTTCAGCATCATCCGTATTTTCTTCTTTCTGCTTGAATCCTTTACGCTCCATATTCTTCCACTTGAAGTCTCTATTGGTCAGATAGCTAAGGTATCCTCTCAATGAACAGAAAGTGATGATGGGATGATAGAAGATGGGCTCCAATATGGACGCTATGATAATCCACAGATATTCGTATCCTCTTTTATAAAGCATCCCGACGTAATAGTCGTAGGTAATAACGACGATGGAAAGGAACTGGCAGAACGTATAGATCGTCAGGTAAATCATCCACGCCGTATTCCAGTTGACCGCTCCTGTAAAGGCCAGATAGATAAATACGATCAAACCGGTAAGCTCGATGATGGGTGCCAGAAACTCAAATACGAACATATAAGGCAGAGTCAGCAATCCCATCTGTTTATATGTTTTCTTGAAAATCATCTTATGGTGGATACTAAGTGTCTGGAACAATCCTCGTGCCCAACGGGTACGTTGACGGTAAAGCATCGCCAAGTTGGGAGGTCCTTCCGTCCAACAGCAAGTATCAGGAATCTGAATAATCTTATAAGGACGGGAGAAGTCGCACATGTATCCTACCATGCGGGTAATGAGGTCCATATCTTCTGCAAAGGAAGTACCGTCGTATCCTCCGGCTGCAATGGCTACGGAACGGTCGAAAAGACCGAATCCACCGGAAACATTCGGCATACCATTGATTGCAGACCATCCCATCTTACCAATCAGGTAGGAACGCATGTATTCGAGGTTCTGGAAAAGCGGAATCGGAGTACGCGGAGTTCTCACGTCTACTATCTGCCCGTCTTTCACTACGCATCCGTTTGCCATCAACATCGTTCCGCTGACTGCGATTACCTGTTTATCGGAAGATATGATGGGCGATATACAGCGGTAAAGAGCATATTTCTCTAAGATACAGTCTACGTCCGTACAGATGAAATAAGGATATGAAGAAACATTGATACCTGCATTGGATGCATCCGCTTTGGTTCCTCCATTCTCTTTGTCTACAACGATGAGTCGACTGTATTTCGGACTGGTAGATTTGAAGAGTCTTCTGAACGGTTTGGTTTTGATTCGCTCAATATAGGCATAGGGCACTTCTATCAGTTCGTAATGTTCAATCATCTTCTTCAACGTACTGTCCGTGCTTCCGTCATTTACAATCACCACCTCGAAAAGCGGGTATTCCAATGCGAGCATAGAGTTCACGTTATCAATGATTGTCTTTTCTTCATTGAAAGCAGGGGCAATTACCGAAATACCCGGTGTATAGGGAGATTCCTTAATCGTTTTCCGCATATAGCTTTCCACATAGTAATCTTTTCTCCGTTTCAGAGAAATGAAAGAGAGGAAGGCGAATGTGACGAAGAATATCGCCAGCATACTCGTATAAAAGAATACGAAATAATTGAAGAATGTAAATATTATATCTCTCATATTCTCTAAATTAACTGGTTGATTAACGGATGCTTGGTATGGGCAAACAATATAGCTGTGTGGGAATCAGCTTTTCTCTCCAATTGATCGAATGTTTTTCTTCCCATTGAACTGTATTCATAGAGGGCTTTCAGGATGATACGTTTTGTCCCCCAGTTGTCTGCTTCATCATAAGCATTGTAAAGAAATCCTAATGCCTTATCTGTTTTCAGATCTGCAACAGCCGAAATGATTTGTCGCTTGACTTCTTCCGGTTGCACATGATACATTTCAATCAGCTTGGGCTCGATCTCTTTATATTTTAGCTTTCCTAAAGTTCTGATCGCTTCGCCCCGGATTTCGGTAGAGCGTGCGTTGATTTGTTTAGCCAGAATGGGAGCACTATCGGTTTCATTATATAACCGGATTTCGTTGATAAAGAATATCTTAACATTCTCTTCGGCCGAAGTATTCACCCATTTTATAAAGCTCGGTGTGTTATATCCCACCTTCTTGCGGTGTTCCAAGATGGCATGCAATTCCATCATATCCCATTGTCTCAACTTCATGCCGATGTCTTCGTCGAAGAAACGGAACGGATCTCCCTGGCTTAGCCACATATAAGTGTAGCGTGCAGAGTTCCTCAATTCTATTTCACGATGATAGAGGAAGCGCACCAATACCGCTTCAGAGGCATATCCGTTGATGGATTGAATAAGTTTCAGCGCTTGTATCTTTGCTCTTTTGGAGCCGAATTGAAGTTCGCGTTCAAGGAAACGCGTGATCTGGAATACGGTTTGAATCGTTTGATAGTTTAGTTCGTTAATCTCATCTTCGTGTACACTCTTGATTTCTGTTAATAGTTGAGTGATAATACGTAATTCATTAGGCTTGGGACGTTTTTTCGTATCATACTGTAATCTGTCTGCGATTTCTTCTTCACTTAATGTGTTAGAATCTAGCGAGATAGATTTCATTTCCTCGTAATATTTGTCGAAAGCTTTGTTGTATCTTCGCTTCTCTTTCCGCCTTTTGAATATACCATATATAATATGGAATAGGAGAAACAAGTACGCAATAATACAAAACATTACAGCAATTGAGCATATTCTTATGATTAAAGGATAGCCAATAAACTTGTAATATATCCAATAGAAATAATATTCTATGTAATCTATACCATACAGTACTTGATCCATTTCCCTTGATATATTTATATATAGAACTTGTATATTCGGAATAAAAGCTCTATATTTGTTGTATTGAATGTTCTGTCTAATGCAAATATACGAAATAACTTGTATATATTATCCAGTGTTCATGAACAGGCCTTTTGAGCCCTATTTTAGCTCTTGTGATTATTCTCGATGGAAAGGATTGAAATTACAAATAAAGGCAAGCAAAAAGCTATTAGGAGTTAAATATATTTTTGATAAGTTAACAAATGGAGCCTGGAAATAAGTGTGATAAGCCAGGTTCTCATGCGAAACAAAAACAAACAATAAATTTAAAAATTAAATTAAGATGAAAATTAAAAGTTTGATGTATGTCCTTATGGGGACAATGTTGGTTACTACTTCCTGCTCTGATAATGAGTTGGAAAAAGGTAACGATGGTTCGGGAACTGTTGACCCGGTAAATGCTTCTACACTTGTGAATGTATATTCCGATAAAAGTGGTTCTGAAGCGAGTCTGCTTGTGGGAGATGTATTAGTGAAAGATTCCCGTACTCTTACGTTGAATGTTCCTGCTGCTTGCGAGAAAGTGTATATGAAATACAATACAGTTTCGGGAACAGAAGCTACAAAAGAATTTGCTTTGTCTCCTGTTAGTCGTGGTGTAGATCAGAGTACTGGTTTCAATTTTGAAACAAACCGTCTGGCATTGGTAACTCTTGCGCTTCCTGAAGATGCAGTGCAGCCGACAAATGAAACGGACCAAGGCTATCTTTTCTATCATAACACAGGTGTGGTGATGTTCGAAGATGGTTGGCCTATTCAACTGGATTCATGGTATGATGAAGATCTCAACGATGTTGTATTCGAGTATGACTTGAAGGTGACTGAATGTCATAGTCAACAGATGATGGAGACTGTAGGAGGTAAAGAAGAATTGTTGTTGACTTTGGATGTTCGTGCTGTAGGTGGTATATACCCGACTGTGTTAGGTGTTGTACTGGATGGTTTGAAAAGCGAGTATGTTGATCGGATTACTGCAAGCCTTGTACTAAAAGGTGGTCAGGGAACAATGACAGACTTAGCTAAAGAGGAACTTTCTACAAAAAATATAGTGAAAGTTGAAAATAAAAATTGGAATTGGAGTAATGATACTCGCAAAGAACCGCGTTTCGCAATATTGACAGTGGATAAAGCACAAGCGGAAGGAACTGTTATTACACTGGATGGTTTAACTTCTTTGATGGATAATAATCAGGATATGTTTCAGGTAACACAAGGAAAAGTAAGAGAAGGACTACCTATGTTGCGTGCTGAAGTTAGACTGATTGGTAAAGAAGGATTAACTGGAGCTGAAAGAGATGCTCAGCTTGCAGCATTTAGAGAGTTGATTTTAGATACTAATAGACAGAATTTCTTTATTAAGGTGAACGGTGGTAAAGAAATACACATGAGGGGTTATGCACCGACTTCTGCTTACAAAGCAGAATATGAAGCATTGGTTGCGGGTGACACTACACTGGATGCAAATGTTTATTATTCAAATACCAAAGGTTCCACTTGGGGAGTTAAACTTCCGGTTGGCACACGTCATGCTTATGAACGTGTACCATTTAGAGAAGCATATCCTGATTTTACTAAATGGGTAGATAGTAAGGGTGCTTCAAACCAGAAATGGTATGAGAACTTTGTTGATGAAAAAACTATAAGATATTGGTAATGCAAATTATCAGTCAATACGTTATTTGAGTTATTTTGTACAATTTGAACCCCTCTTTTTTCGAAAAGAGGGGTTTCTTTGTATTCGGAAGAATAATCTTTAAACTAATACCGTAATGACGAAGCGATTTTTTATAGGCTACAGTTTGATTACTTTTTTTCTCTTAAATAGTGTGGTGCTTTTGGCACAACACAAAGCTTCCTTTGTGCAGCAATGGAAAATAGAAGATGCATCCCATGCTTTGCAGATAATAGAACGTGCAGATACATTAGAATTGATAGTTCCGGACGGACTGACTATGTGGTATCGGCAACGATTGACGGGCGATTATGAAATAAGTTATCGTATTTGTATGGTGATGCAAGGTGGAAAGTATGACCGCTTGAGTGATCTGAACTGCTTCTGGGCTGCCAATGATCCTAAATACCCTGATGATCTTTTTGCCCGTAGTCAGTGGCGTGACGGCATCTTTAAAAACTATAACACATTAAACCTTTTCTACGTTGGATACGGAGGAAATGATAATTCAACGACCCGTTTCCGTCGATACAAAGGAGAATATTATGGAGTGGCAGATGACAAGGTGAAACCTTTATTGAAAGAATATACCGATGCCTCTCATTTACTCGTCCCCAATCAGTGGTATGAGATTCGGATTCGAGTGGAAAAGGGAATCACAACTTATTCTGTGAATGATGAAGAGTTGTTCCGCTATACCCTTGCGGGTGGTGAAGGTGACGGACACTTCGGTTTACGTCTTTTGCAGAATCACGTACTCTTTACAGATTTTAAAGCGACTATACTTTGACTTATATACTGAAAACCTAATAAGACTATATTTCCATGATGAAACAACCTTTTACTAAATTTGGAGTGACAACTCTGTTTTCTCTTTTGTGCTCAGCATTCCTTCATGCTCAAGTTGTAACAGATGAACGGATGTTTTCTTTTGAAGAACCGCAAATACCGGATTGCATCACCGCTACCCATTCCCGCCTGTCGGTATCTGATCTGCATTATAAAGATGGAAAACATTCGTTGGAATGGACATTTGAACCGGGTGGTATATTGGAACTCAAGAAAGACCTGAAGTTTGAGAAGAAAGATCCGACCGGCAAGGATTTATATCTTTCGGCTTTTATTGTGTGGGTTTATAATGAAGTTCCCCAAGATGCGACCATTGAGTTTCAGTTTCTGAAAGACGGCAAACGATGCACATCTTTCCCTTTTGGTATTAATTTCAGTGGTTGGCGTGCCGCATGGGTTTGCTATGAACGTGATATGCAAGGCACACCGGAAGAAGGCATGAATGAACTCCGGATTATTGCTCCAAATTCAAAAGGAAGCCTTTTCATCGATCATTTGATTACGGCTACTAAAGTTGATGCACGTCAACAGACGGCCGATCTGCAAGTTCCTTTTGTCAATGCCGGGACCACCAACCATTGGCTGGTTGTCTATCAACACTCGCTTTTGAAACCGGATATTGAATTGACTCCTGTAGACGATAAGCAAAGAGCAGAAATGCAACTGTTGGAAAAGCGTTTTCGTGATATGATCTACACGAAAGGAAAAACGACTGATAAAGAAGTAGAAACCATCCGCAAGAAATATGATTTCTATCAGATAACTTACAAGAACGGCCAAGTATCGGGAGTACCTATTTACATGGTACGTGCTTCAGAAGCTTATGAACGGATCATACCAAACTGGGATAAAGATATGCTGACTAAAATGGGAGTGGAAATGCGTGCTTATTTCGACCTGATGAAAAGAATTGCCGTTGCATATAATAATGCGGCAAATCCGGTGATTCGGGAAGAAATGAAGAAGAAGTTCTTAGCAATGTACGATCATATAACCGATCAGGGAGTAGCTTATGGTAGTTGTTGGGGAAACATCCATCATTATGGCTATAGTGTTCGCGGTCTGTACCTGGCATATTTTCTGATGAAAGATGTGCTTAGGGAAACCGGGAAACTTCAGGAAGCCGAACGGACATTACGCTGGTATGCGATTACTAACGAAGTATACCCTAAACCGGAAGTCAATGGAATTGATATGGACTCTTTCAATACACAGACCACCGGACGCATTGCCAGCATTTTAATGATGGAAGATACACCGGAAAAACTACAATATCTCCGGTCTTTCTCCCGTTGGATTGATTTTGGTTGCCGTCCTGCATTGGGATTATCCGGTTCGTTTAAAGTAGACGGAGGTGCTTTCCATCATCGAAATAACTATCCGGCTTATGCTGTGGGCGGACTCGATGGAGCAACCAATATGATTTATCTTTTCAGCCGGACGGAATTTGCTGTTTCCGAGTTAGCTCATGAAACAGTGAAAAATGTACTGTTGACCATGCGTTTCTATTGCAATAAGCTGAACTTCCCTCTTTCCATGTCCGGTCGTCATCCGGATGGAAAAGGTAAACTGGTTCCTATGCATTTTGCTATGATGGCTCTAGCTGGTTCTCCCGATGGAAAGGAGGAATATGATAGTGAAATGGCTTCTTCTTACCTCCGTCTGATTTCAGACCCAAGTATTGCAAATGACTCTCCCGAATATATGCCTAAGGTTTCAAATGCTGAAGAACGTAAGGTGGCAAAACTTCTTATAGAGAAAGGTTTCCGTCTGGAACCGGACCCGCAGGGAAATATAGCGATGGGATATGGTTGCGTCTCTGTTCAACGTCGTAGCAATTGGTCGGCTGTGGCACGTGGACATTCCCGTTATCTATGGGCGGCAGAACATTATCTGGGAGCAAATCTATACGGTCGCTACCTGGCACACGGCAGTTTGCAAATATTGACTGCTGCACCGGGACAGACAGTAACTCCCGCCACTAGCGGCTGGCAGCAGGAAGGTTTTGACTGGAACCGTATTCCGGGAGTGACATCTATTCATTTGCCATTGGAGCAATTGCAGGCTAAGGTGCTCAATGTGGATAGTTACTCTGGAATGGAAGAGATGCTTTACTCCGACGAGGCTTTTGCCGGTGGTTTGTCTCAACAGAAGATGAATGGTAATTTCGGAATGAAGTTACATGAGCATGATAAGTATAACGGATCACATCGGGCACGTAAATCTTACCATTTCATCGATGGAATGATTGTCTGTCTTGGTTCGGATATTGAAAATACAAATACGGAGTTCCCGACAGAAACGACTATCTTCCAATTGGCAGTTACTGATAAAGCAGGGCATGATTATTGGAAAAATTATCAAGGAGATAAGAAAGTATGGGTGGACCATTTGGGAACGGGTTATTATGTTCCAACTCCCATCCGGTTTGAGAAGAACTTTCCTCAATACTCGCGAATGCAAAATACAGGAAAGGAAACAAAGGGTGATTGGGTTTCTTTGGTTGTAGATCATGGAAAGGCACCGAAAAACGGAAGTTATGAATACGCTGTTCTGCCTCAGACGAATGAAACTCTGATGAAGAAATTTGCAAAGAAGCCCACTTATAAGGTATTACAGCAAGACCGGAATGCACATATTGTAGAGTCCGTTTCCGAACAGATCATTTCTTATGTGTTGTTTGAAACTCCTGAAACGACATTGCCGGGTGGTTTATTACAACGTGTGGATACTTCCTGTCTGGTTATGATTCATAAAGGATCTGCTGATAAGATTAAGTTGACGGTGGCACAACCGGATTTAGCTTTGTATCGCGGTCCAAGCGATGAAGCGTTTGATAAAGATGGGAAACGCATCGAACGTAGTATCTATTCACGACCATGGATTGAAAATGCCAGTAGTGAAATACCTGTGACTGTAACGATAAAAGGGCAATGGAATGTAGAAGAAACTCCGTTTTGCAAGGTGATTTCTTCTGATAAGAAGCAAACAGTTTTGCAGTTCAGTTGTAAAGATGGTGCTAGCTTTGAAGTGGAGTTAAGGAGATAAAAGTCAGACAATAGGAGATCATTTGCTTTTCCTGATAAGGGAACACTAGTTTCTCTTGGAGAAACCATAGTTTCCATGTCGTTGAAACTATTGTTTCTCGGTGCTGAAACTACAGTTTCCCAATGCTGAAACTTTAGTTTCCCGGTACGAAACCTTTGGTTTCAAGCCTTGAAACTAAAAGTTTCCCCACGAGAAACAAAGGTAATGCATTCATGAAATAAATAGGATTGCCTGGAGCTTCCAGAGTGAATACCTCCGCGTTGTGAAATGTAGTTTATCTGTTTCTGGTGACAGCATTATTGTTGTCACACTGCTGTCACCTATTGCTGTCACGGTGTTAATTGTTAATAATCAAACCGTTAAGCAGCAATCGGTGACAGGTGACAGAGATATAATTAAAATAATTGTATAGAGAGGTTAGAACATAAACATGGCAACGGCAACAATACGGTTGTTACATACGGCATGGGTATCTTGAATTTTCCCATTGGACGTATTGAGCGAACCATACCATGCAGAGCTTAATGTATATTCCAACCCGAATTTCCAGTGGGGGACATTGTAGGTCAGTTCTGCTCCTGCCGTAACTAATTGGTTAAGGTCTGTTCCTGTTCCATAAAGTTTTGCATCATTTCCTTTGGGAGCATATAGTGCATCACTTGTTCCCAGATTCTTGGCATAGCCTACGAAGATTCCCGGCTTCCATTTCTGTCCGTAGACAACGTTGAACCAAGAGCTGGAGAAACGTATCGGAGTATATTCTTGTTCTCCCGTTTGTTCGTTGACAGACTTGATCCCGAATCCACCCAAACCGGAAGCTTGTGTCAGATTGGATCCTAATACACTCTTCGCAGCGATGAACCAGTCTTTGTTGGTGTATTTCACATGAGCTTCGTATGAAAGAGTTGTGATGCGTTCGTCTACCTTGTATTTATCTGTATTTACTATAGACTCCGTACGTGGTTTCAATGATAACAACTCAATGCCTACGCCGGCCAGCAAACCGCCATTCTTATAATCAGCTCCGACATAAAATTCGGGAATACAGCTTTGCTTCAGATACTTATGTGTTTTCCCTTCCGGTCCTTGTGAAGTATATTGTGATTGCCACACTGCGGCTCCGGTAAGTTGGAAATTCTTGTTTGTATAGCGATAACGAATTTGTGGCGCACGGCTGAAGGGCTGAAACGGTGCTCCTACGGAGAGATTAAGAATCTGCGGAGACACATCTCCGAATAAGGGATGCCAGTTCTGTCCGAGTAATAAAGCTGATTTTCCCCAATCCAGATTCAAATAAGCATGACGAAGGCGAATGACCGAATAAGAAGTGCCTGTGCCGCGGAAGTCGACTTCTACTTTGGCAGATGTCTTGGCTGTTCCCAGTTTTGGACCGGCAACGTCTACTCCAAGGCGCGAATATAAAGTATAGAAGTTACTGTTGGGTGTTGAGTTCAAATCGTTCCCCTCCGGATCACGCACTTTGTCTTTTGGATACATATAAAACAATCCGTCTACGGTTTCTTCGTTAGCACGACTATTATAATAGAAGTCAGTACGAATCTGTCCATAGAATTTGAACTTGAAATCCTGCATTTGTGCGAAACTGCCTGATACGGTTATCAGACAAAGAAAGATTAGAATGTATTTTTTCATAATGTGCATGTTTGTAAACGGGCGCAAAATTACGTAAAATTACTGGTTATCAGTTCATCGTTGATTAAAAAAGGCAAGGATTGCCTGATTATATTTGTTGAGACTTGTGCTTTTATGAATTGCTTTCAGTAATTTTCTGTCTGCTTGCGGCATTAAATATTCCCAGAAAGTTTTCATTTTGTTCAGAAGTTGTTCGTCTCCTCCTTCCAACTGTTCTGCATATTGATTGTATACGCATTTGTGCATAGATTGCAATTTTTCTCTCATTTCATCGAACTCGAGTGCACGGTTTTGTCTATACTCCAAAGCTAATGCCGGGTTGGCAAGTAATCCCCGTCCTATCATCATTCCGGCTAGTCCGGGAAACTGTTCCTGAATGCGGTGAATATCTTCTACACTATTGATATCTCCATTATAGATGAGCGGATGCTTGCAGGCATTCTGAAAAGCCTCAAACGCTTTAAGGTCAACTTCTCCTTTGTATTGCTGTTTTCCCAAGCGGGGGTGCATAACCACTTGTCGCAAGGGTAGCTCATTGATAATCGGAGCCAGTTTCAGACATTCTTCCGGATCTTCCCAGCCCAACCTCATTTTGATGGAGAAACTTATTTGCGGATATTCTGTAATCAGGCTAAGTAACGCCTGAACTTCTTCGGGATAAGGAAGAATGCCGGAACCATTGTGGCGTTTAGCCAGCATGGGAAAAGGACATCCTATATTGATGTCGACTTCCTTATATCCCTTTTCAATGAATAGGGATAAGATTTTTTCTGCTTTCTCAAAAGAAGGGGCTATCAGTTGGGGAATCAGATGGGCTACCTGATTATTCCCGGGTTCGATTCCGCGGACATCTCTATGGCGGAATCCGCCTTTTTCGAGTCGTACAAATGGGGTATAATAAGTATCTATACCTCCGAAGCAGGCAGCATGAGCATTACGGTAAAACACTTCGGTGTAACCTTGTAATGGGGCAAAATGAATAGGAAGAGTCTTTGGCATTATTTTTATTTTTGTGCAAAGATACAGAAAAAGTAAAAGAGAGGAACCTCGCGGTCCCTCTCTTTCTGATGTTAAATTGATTAAAGTCTGATTTTTATAAACGTTTTCTATGATTGAAGGTTAGAAAAATTGGGGGATATATTTTTATTCTACAACGTTTATAGTCAGTTCACGTACTACTTGACCACCTTGATGGACGTAGTTTGCATTGTTGGCTACGAAAGTAGCGGTATATGTACCGGCCTCTTCATAGGTATGTGAGTATATCTCCAACGATTGCGAGATATTCTTGATAGCTACACCAGCGTCAGGATCGCAGGAACCGTTAAGGAGGATGGAATTGGAGATAAGCCAAGTATCTCCTTTTGTATACCCTGCTGCTCCGCCACTGGTTACGAAATCGCTTGGCTGGCTAATTCTCCAGAAATAAGGAATATTACCGTCTACAGTAGCATATGCTATTTTATCTGCATATTCTGCGCTTTTCATCTCTTCAAGTGTGAGGTTTTTATTTCCTAATGCTTCCTTCAATTTGGTAAGATGAGTGTTGTTTTTTGAAAGATCATCTAAATTGTAGGTTACATTTAAAGCCGAGAATTCGAAGTTCTTTGCATTAATTGTGGTTGATTTTCCATTGTTGAACTCCAGATTAAGCTGTAAGCCTTTAATATGTATTACAGGCATTGTGCTGCTATTATCAAGAGGGTTGAGGCGGAAAGCAATGCTGATTTCTTTACCCAAGTAAGATATTAAAGGACAAGAATAGTCTTTAGTATCTTTGGTTGCTTTAGGAAGCTCATCTTGGCTGACAAGTTCTGTCCATTCGCAATTAGTAACTGCTTCTTTGTCTTTTTCCACATTGTTGCCACTAATTCCTTCGAATTGATCGGATATTAATATGTGAGTAGAACCTTCGATGGTTTTCGCACTACCATAGTCATATACTACGGAGAAGTTGATTTCACATTTTTCTACGTCTTCCGGTTGCATTTCAATTCTGTTCCGGTGTTTGTATTCGTGCCCTATCTCACCGCTGAAGAAACTGATAAAATCAGGGTCACCATCGAAGCTGAACGTTACAGGGTTTCCTTTCTTTACAGTCACAGTTTTGCCATCGAAGCTGACATTGCTGTCTGTCACCACACCCACTTCCATTGCTGTTTCTTCTTTTAATTCCTTGTCGCATGAAGCCAGGGATAGTCCGGCAAAAGCGATAGTCATCAAACTTTTATATATTATTTTCATGTCCTTTTCTTTTTAAAGTTATTAAGAGAATTACCAACCCGGATTATTCGTCTTGATAGCACCGTTTGATCCTATTTCATTGGCAGGAATCGGGAAATAATTGTAAGACTTCGGAATATTGAAGTAAGTATATACATTGATTCCGAATTTCCAGGATTCGTCAGCCTGTGCCTTGTCCACTTGTTCCTGCATCAGTTTGTAATAGTCTCCCCAACGGATCAGGTCGAAACGGCGTGTGTACTCGAAACAGAGTTCCATTGCACGTTCGTCTTTGATAGCTTTGCGGAAGCTCTCTTCATCCAGATTTGCTGCAAGTTTTTTGATTCCTGCACGTTCTCTTACTGCATTGATACATTCATACGCCAAATCATTAGGGCCATGGTTGACTTCATTTTCTGCCTCTGCAATCATTAGCAGAATGTCAGAGTAACGGAGAAGAGGGAAGTTGATGGAAGTATCGTTTTTACTCTTCTTGTCTGCTTCATATTCTCTACGATATTTGGCGGCAGCCCTGTTGCGGTTCTTATTGGCATCGTTCTTCGATTCACGATCACCGTAAGTAGACCCCGGCTCTGTTTTACCATAGCTGAAGGATTTATCCCAGTATTGTTGTTCCACTTCATCTCTTTTTCCCTTTACAAATTCACGACCGTCCACCGGAGTACCTTCTCCTGCTGACTGGGTGTAAGTGAATGGAGCAATATTCCAGTTGCAACGGTCAATGTCATCGTTTGCTTCATACAATTCCAGCAGTTTAGGAGTATTCCAGATAAAAGCGTATGCATAGCCCGGATCACCTTTACCAGTGATGGATGCTTTGGAAGAAAGGTCCTTACCCTGAATGCCGATAATATTACCGATTCTACCTTCTGCACGTACATCCGTCGAACGGTTACCTGCAAATTCTACTTCCCAAATACTTTCATTAGCCTTGGCACCATCCTTATTGAGAGCAGTGTTATACTTATCAGAACAAATGTCGATAAAGAAGTCCCAATATTTGGCAGTTAGTGAATGACCCTCATTCTTGACTAACTGTGCATAGTAACTTGCTTTTTTGAAATATTCTGTAATCTCGGCACTAGTCGTGTTGTTAGCCAAACCCACTTCCTTGTCACGTTTAGGTTCACCGGCCCGGAACATATATACACGCGCCAACATTCCCCAAGCAGCCGATTTGGAAACACGTCCCGGTAAATAGTTCAAATCTTGAGCAGATTTGAGATCCTCGGCAGAACCATACATCTCTTTGATGATAAAATCATAAATCGTCTGTTTGTCCGTACGTGGAATGGAGAGGTTATAGGCATCTTCTGTAGAAGTAGTCTTGAAAGGTACATCTCCCCAACATTCTACCAAAGTAAAATAATAGAATGCGCGTAAGAAACGGGCTTCGGCTTTGTACTGCTTGCGGGTATCGTCGTTCATATCGGGCACTGCATCAATATTTTCCAGGAAAATATTGGCTCTGTTGATGCCGGAGTATAATGTGTACCACAATGCTGCAACGGCCGGATCACTTGTGTTGGCATTGTTACAGATCAACCCACTTTTGTTAGGTCCGCGGTTGGCACCACCATAGTGTCCCAGATCGTCACCTCCTACAAGGTATAAGAACTCATTTCCGTAGAAGGAACTTTGTCCCAGAATGGCATAGGTTCCTGTCAGCCAAGAGGTAGCGTCCGCTTCATTTTTGAAGAAGTTTTCAGGAGTGGTGTATGTCGGGTCTTTTTCCAAGAAATCGCAGGAAGTCAGGTTAAGTCCGACAAGAAGTGATATGATGATTATTTTTATTGTTTTCATATACGTAATTGTTTGAAGGATGATTGATTAGAAACCTAAGTTTATACCAAAACTGATAGAGTAGGCTCTCGGATAAGCGGAGAAGTCCAGTCCCGGAGTCAGTGCGCCTTCACGGATAGATACTTCCGGGTCGTAACCGGAATACCCTGTACATGTCCATAGATTCTGACCGGCAACGAATACGCGTGCATTGTCTATCTTCCATTTCTTGGTCAGTTGTTTCGGCAGTGTATATCCTAAAGACACGGTCTTCAGACGAAGGAACGAACCATCTTCGATAATACGTGTAGAGAACACTTTGTTAGAACCGGAGTCGGTAGCTCTCGGAATATTACTTTCCGGATTTTCCGGTGTCCAGCGGTCTGCGTAACTTGCGTATTGGTTCAAGTCACGTGTTTTATTGCTGTTCTCGAAGAACAGGCGGTTGGCATTCAATACATCGTTTCCATACGACCATTGGAAGAAGATGCTCAAGTCAAATCCTTTGTATTCGAAATTGTTGGTAAATCCGCCCGTATGTTTCGGCATACCGTTACCGATCATAGTGCGGTCGTTATCGTCGATGATACCGTCACCATTCAGGTCTGCGTATTTCGGCATACCCGGTTGTGTATTACTTTCGGAAGAGAAATACGGAACATTGCGTTTCAGTGTATATGTATCACCTACTTTGTCGAAATCTTCGTATTTGTATGTACCTTCGTAGATGAATCCGTACATCATTCCCATCGGATAACCCACTTTGGCAATGTAGCTGTATTGAGAGTTATAGTTCTGGTCAAATTTGGCTGCACTCAACAGAGAAGATTGGTTTTCGGCCAATTCTAATACTTTGTTCTTGTTGAATGCGATATTAAAGTTAGTAGTCCATGAGAAATGACGGTTCTTGATATTGGTTGTGTTCAATGTGAGCTCGATACCTTGGTTGCGTACCTTTCCTACATTCTTCATGGCACTGAAATAACCGGAAGAGGTGGGAAGTGCAGTATTCAGCAACAAATCACGAGTCGTTTTACGATACCAGTCTACGGTTAATCCGATGCGTTCGTCCAGGAAGCCTAAGTCCAGGCCTAGGTTCCACTGTTCGGTAGTCTCCCATTTCAGTTTTCTGTTTCTTAAGGAAGTGGGCACTGTACCTACACTTGTCAGGCTGTTTTCGAACGGATATACACCACTGGGGAGGCTACCGATCGAAATAAAGTCTCCGACTTTATCCTTCAATATCTGATATAAAGCATACGTATCATACTCGCCTACACGGTTGTTACCGGTCAATCCCCAGCTTGCTCTTAATTTACCTGAAGAAACAACAGACTTCAATGGTTTCATAAAATCTTCCTCCATGAATCCCCATGCCAATGAACCGGAAGGGAAGTAGCCGAAACGGTTATCACCACGGAACTTGGAAGAACCGTCGGAACGGAAAGAAACCGTTGCATAATACAATGATTTATAGTTATAGTTCAAACGTCCCAGGAAAGAAAGCATAGACCAGGAACTCTTTAATGATTTAGTCGTACTGGGAGTTCCTTCACTCATTCCCGCCATGCCGAGTGCTTCGTTCGGAATCTGTACCGTTTTGTATGAATAGTATTCATAGTCGGAATTCTGCAGGGTTACACCTACCATGCTATTGAAGAAATGCTTCCGTTTGATATTGCTCTGATAGGTCAGAATATTTTCATTCAACCATGTTGCACGTTGAGAATGGTAGATTTCTGCATTTACCTTATCGGATGATTTCGGATTACCATAACGGGTCTTCGAGTTGTTGAATGTTTCCCCTTTGCGGGTATCGAATGTGTAACCGCCTGAAACTTTCAACTTCAATCCTTTGATAAATTCATATTCTGCAAATCCGTTGAACTGAATGTAGTTCGCATACGTCTTGCGATATTCGTTTTTCAAGGACATGATAGGATTGAAACGATAATCGTTGGTATTGTTTATCGCGTCGTCCATGATGTTATCCATCAATGAGTTTAATGGTCTGTCCGGTTCGGTCACGGGGCGATATCCCCATACACTATAGAACAGGTTATTCATACCACTGTATGAGTTCTGGGAAGGAGAACCACCAGTGGTTGTAGTGCTTGAATAGTTGGTTGTCAGATAGATTTTCAGTTTCTTCTTTTGGATGGTAGTACCCATACGGCCTTGTACACGTTTGTAGTTTGATTCCAATAAGATACCGTCCTGGTCATAATAAGATAAAGAAGCATTGTAGCGAACTCCTTCCGAACCACCGGTCAGGCTGACATTGTGGCTTTGCATCCATGCGCTGCGGAAGATTTCATCCTGCCAGTTATATTGCGGGATATTCCTATAATCTTCCAGTCCCCATTTCTTACCGTCATAATTCATGAAGTAGGTAGTTTCCATATCTTTGGGACTACGTTCTGCCTGTAGTTTGACGAACTCGTATGCATCCATCATCGGAATCGTTTTGGTGATATGCTGAATACCGAAACTTCCGTCATATTTAATTTTAGGCTGACCGATTGTGCCTTTCTTGGTTGTAATCATCACGACACCGTTGGCACCACGGGCACCGTAGATAGCGGTAGCAGAGGCATCCTTCAGGAAATCGAGTGACTCGATATCGTTCTGATTGATGGCTGCGGCTATGGAAGGATCTTCCACCGGGAAACCGTCAATGACATAAAGAGGAGAGTTGTCCTGTGTCAAAGAGTTGTTACCACGGATGACGATGTTCATCTGTCCGCCCGGCATACCTTCGCCCGAACTTACGTTGACACCGGCAATACGTCCGCCTAATGTCTCGCCGAAAGAAGCAGTCGGAGTGCTAAGCAGTTCTGCCATGCTGGCTTTGGCAACAGAACCCGTCAGGTCTCTCTTGCGTATTTCCTGATAGCCGACTACTACCACTTCGTCCAATGTCTTTGTATCTTCCTTCAATGTGATAACCATTGGCTTTTGAGTGTCCGCCTTTATTTCTACAGTGACATAACCAATGAAAGAAATAACCAATATTGAATTCTTATTGGGTACGTTAAAAGCAAATTTACCATCAAGGTCAGTGATTGTTCCTTGTGAAGTACCTTGTACCTGAACACTGGCTCCCGGCACTCCTTCTCCTAAGTTGTCCTTCACTGTACCTTTAACAAGTACCTGTGCAAGTACAAAAGAAACAGAAAATAAGATCAGTCCGATGGAGGAGAGCATCCTTTTTCTAGTTTGAGTGGATAAATGTTTTTTCATATATTAAAAATTAAGTGATTTTATTGAATCTACGCTTGCAAAGATAGACGGATTGAATATTCTAATATGGATAGAATTATTCAAGATTGGTGCAAAATCATACAATTTTTCTGTTCTCATAAACTATTTCTCTTTTATGGATTCTAGTAATTCGGATAACTCTTTCACTATGTCGGGATGTTGTTTTGATACATTCGTTTTCTCCGATGGATCGGAGGATAAATCGTAAAGTTGAGGCTGTTTGTCGTTGCCTAACTCCATTTTCGTCCAATGTTCGATGGCGGGGCCGTCGCTCGGTTCGATGTATTTCCATTGACCTTTTATGATGGCAAGTGTGTTATTGAGATTCTGTTGAACGACATACTCACGGTTTGTATTATTTTTGCCGAGGAGAACGTTCAGATGTTCCTGACTGTCGGGGGCAGCTCCTTTGCGTAAAGGTTGGTCCAAAAGTGAGGCGAGCGATGCATACACATCTATTTGAGAGAAAAGAGCTTGTTGCTTGTTCGGCTTCACCCGGGCAGGCCAACGGACAATAAATGGAACGCGTGTACCCGCTTCGTAAGCACTGTATTTCCCACCACGGTAGATACCCATCGGAGTATGTCCGTTGAGAAGTTCGTAAGCTTGGTCTTGATAGCCGTCGTCGATAACAGGACCGTTATCGCTGGTAAAGATCAGGATAGTGTTGTCTGCGATGTGGAGGCTGTCCAGTGTGTGCATGATTTCACCGATAGTCCAGTCCAGTTGCAGGATGACGTCGCCACGAGTGCCGAGTCCGCTTTTGCCTGCGAAACGTGGGTGGGGGATGCGCGGTACATGTACGTCTTGCGTACCCATATATAAGAAGAAGGGTTCTTCCTGATGGGATGCAATGAAATTCTTAGCCTTATGGGTGATGATATCGGCTATGTCTTCATCTTTCCAAAGGGCGGATTTTCCTCCGGTCATCCAGCCGATACGGGGAATGCCGTTGATAATTGTATTGTTGTGTCCCTGGCTGGGTTTTAAAGTGACGAGCTCCGGGTTCTCTTCTCCCGTAGGCCAGTCGCCGACTTTGTGGTCGTAACTTACGGTGATAGGATCATTGGGGTCAAGTCCTACGACATGTCCGTTTTCTACAAATACACAAGGTACACGGTCTACGGTAGCCGGAATAATAAATTCGTAGTCAAAACCGATGCTTTGTGCATTAGGGGTAATCCGGTTGTTAAAGTCGGTTCCACCTTTCGGACCGAGTCCCAGATGCCATTTGCCTACTGCACCGGTTGCGTATCCTGCATCTTTCAGCATATCTGCCATGGTGACGCAGGTAGTGTCGATAATGAGTTCAGAGTTGCCGGGAGCGATTCCTGTGTTTTCTTGTCTCCAGGGGTACATACCTGTCAGGAGTCCGAAACGGGAAGGAGTGCTGGTGGCAGAAGTTGCATAAGCATTGGTGAATTGTACTCCTTGTCCTGCCAACCGGTCGATGTTGGGAGTACTCACTTTCGTTGCTCCATAACAGCTTAAATCACCAATGCCGAGATCATCTGCAAATATATAAATAATGTTAGGCTTTTGGTTATTCTGCCCATTGCTCTTTTGGGGTGCATGACTGCATCCTGACAGCGTGACGATGCCGGACAATAGGGGAAGTAGACGCGAAACGTTTTTCATAATGCTGAATGTTTTAGGAAATAATGTAATGAACACAAAGATAAGCGATTGGAAGAAAAAGAATGAGTAGGAATGTACAAGTGAAGTACAAAATAGTACACTTAAGAAGTTACCTTCTTTATTCGGGCGAAGATGTCCGGACTAAGAAACCGTTTATATCATAAATTTAGGCACGGATTACACGGATTAACGCTGTTGTTTTCATACTCATCGTTTTTTAATCCGTGAAATCCGTGTGATCCGTGCCTAATAATATAAGATTATTTTGCAAGAGTGCTTGTATAGTTACCTGCTAATCTGTTTCTTCTCCGTCTCCTTCTTCTTCGCTCTCTTCTCCTTTACGATAAGCCAGCGGACTGACGTGATAAATCTCCTTGAAACATTTACTGAAATAGCGGGAGGAGGAGAACCCAATCCGGTCAGAGATCTCCGTGATATTCAGCTCCGGGTTATTCCTTAACATGACAGCGCCTTTTTTGAGACGTATGCTTAGGATGAAATCATTCGGGGTCTGGCCTGTAACTGCTTTCAGTTTAGTGAATAGGTTCGTACGTGCCATACCCATTTCGCGGGCGAAGATATTAACGTTGAAATCCGTATTGTCCAGATGGCGTTCGATAATGGCCATCGCGCGGTCGAGCATCTCCTTATCCATCGGGTTGGTAGCCAACATTTGGGCAAAAGCCTGTGGTTGTTTGCTGAACTTCTCTTGCAATAGCCGGCGGGAGTTAACCAGGTTATTGCAGCGGGAAATCAGAAGATTGGTATTAAACGGTTTCGTGATATAATCATCCGCACCAATCTTCAAACCTTCGATATTGTGCTCTATAGCAGTACGTGCAGTTAATAATACCACCGGAATATGGCAAGTGTTAAAGTCCGTCTTGATCTGTTTGCAAAGTTCCGTACCCGACATGCGTGGCATTACGACATCACTTAAAATGATGCTCGGCATATCCTTCTGTATCATTTCTAATGCTTCTACTCCGTCGGAAGCCGTACTGACTTGATAGAATGTTTCGAAAATACCGACTAACATCTGCTTGATAGATTCATTGTCTTCCACTATCAGCATTTTGGCGTCTTCGATGCGCTTGTTATCTTCTTCTTTCCATTCCGAATCAGGGATTATTTCTACTGAAGGAACAATAGTCTCTGTTTGCTGGATGGTTTCCGTATCATCTTTCGCTATTTGCTCTTCTGTGAAGTGTTCCTTGCCTAGTTTGAGGGTGATAATGAAACTGCTTCCTTTGCCCGGTTCGCTTTCTACCCGGATTGTGCCGTGATGAAGTTCCACAATTCCTTTCGTCAGTGCCAGTCCGATGCCTGTACCGGCTCCGGTATTCAGCGAGTTGAGATGTTCGGTCTGGTAGAAACGGTCGAATATCTTATCAATTTCGGCAGCGGCGATACCTGTACCGGTATCTTTTATTTCAATGATGACATGGTCTTTCTCCTGCGATACATTAATCGAAATCGTATCTTCGGCCTTGGTATGCTTCACTGCATTAGACAGCAGGTTGTTTATCACTTTCTGCATCTGTTTTTGGTCATACCATACTTCAATGTCATCCTTCTGTTTGTTGAACTTGAAGTTGATTTGTTTACTGCTCGCATATTCGAGGAAGAGCAGATAATTCTCATACAGGAAGTTAACCAGATTGTGCTGGCTAACTTTGATCTTCATGTGACCCTGTTCCTGTTTACGGAAATCAAGTAGTTCCGTAATCAGTTCCCGTAATTGGAGACTGTTCTTGTAGATTCCCAACACCTTATTATATATATTAGGCGTAAATGTCTGCACCTGCAACAAAGTTTCCACTTGTCCCACGATCAGCGTTAACGGTGTGCGGAATTCGTGCGAGATGTTAGTGAAGAAACGGAGTTTCGACTGGTTCAATGCTTCGAGGTCTTCAATATGCTTCTTTTCGTACTTCAAAGACTCACGGAGTTTGATGCGCGAATTATAGTTCTGAATAAGATACCATAACAGGCTGATAGTGACAATGGTATAAATCAGGTAAGCCCACCATGTCTCATACCATGAAGGGAGTACGATAATCAGCAGTCTGGCCTCTTTTATTCCTTCCCTCTGTGATTTGATGACAAGGGTATATTTACCCGGATTCAGGTTTGTATAAGTAATCAGCGTTTGCTTCCGGTAAGTATGGTTCCATTCGTCTGAGAAACCCTCCAGGCGATAGAGAATTTCATCTCTGTTGGCAGGGATGAAGTTGGAAGTGGCATATTCGATGCTAAACATCGATTGATTCGCTTTCAGACTGATTTCCGGAGTGTGGCAGATCGACTGTTCCAGGATGCCGCTTTCATCTCCCGGAACTACTTCTTTTCCGTTGACAAGCAGGCGGGAAAGAATGATATTATATGATTTGGGAGTGAAATGTAACTTCTTCTCCCAGAAAGAAATCATTCCCTGAATACCGCCAAGGAATACTTCTCCGTCATGTGTCACAAATAGTGCGTTTTCATTGACGGCAGTCAACGGGAATCCGTTTTCCGTACCGTAATTATAGAATTTCTTGCTTGGATAGTCAAACTGTGAGAATCCTTGATTGGTAATCAGCAATAAGTCACCTTTCTGTATGGACGATTCGCATACTTCGTAGATACAGTCGCTGGATAAACCATCTGTCTGTACATCGAAGTTTTCAAAGTCATCACTTGCCTTACGGTAACGGTCGAGACCGCTTCCGGAGGTGCAGAACCATAGATTGCCGTTACTGTCCTGCATGATACTGTTGATATTATTGTTGCTAAGACTGTTTGGATTAGCGGGATTGTGCGGATAATTAGTAAGTTTACCGCTGTCGAACCGGTAAGAATAAACACCCTCTCCGGTAGCCGCAATCCACAATGTACCGTCTTTATCAATGCAAAGACTGGCTACCATGCCAATACCTCTTCCTTCTTTAGTCTCTTTGAAGAGTTGTTGGCAAGTGCCTGTTGCCGGATTGAAAAGACAAACACCGTTTTGTGTGGCGACAACCAGCTTGTCCTTATAAGGTACAATGTCTCGGACGATATCCGAAGGTAGTGAGGTTGGGTCTCCGGCTTTCATCCGGTAGACTGTGAAACGGTTGGTACGCAGGTCGAGTTTGTTCAATCCTCCCAAGTGTGTACCTATCCACATAATTTCATTAGTCCGGTCGTAATAGATTGCTTTGACGTTGTTATGGGAAATACTATTTTTGCCCTCTTCGTGGCGATACCACCGATAGGTGTTATTTTTCCGGTCGTACACATTCACGCCACCGCCTTCAGTACAAATCCATAAGTTTCCGTCTTTATCTTCAGTCATTCTGCCGACAATCGGGCTACTTAAACCTTCTTTTTCTGTATCTCCTGTCTTGTAGCGTGTATAGATTTCATATTCCGGATTGAAATAGTTGACACCTCCGAAATAAGTACCCAGCCAAATTGTTCCTTGTTCATCTTTGACGATGCACCAGATGGAGGAGTGGGTGAGTCCGTCGGGTTTGTTCGCGTTGGCAGTGTAAAGTTGGAATTTACCTGTGCTTTTTTCATAGCGATTTAATCCGTGAAAGGTTCCTATCCATAGATTTCCTGCATTATCTTCACAGCAACTCCTTACGAAGTCGGCGCAAATACTGTTTGGATTTTTGGGATCATGACGGAAGTTCTCAATGGTACTGTCTGTTTTTATCCGGTAGAGTCCTTCTTCCCAGGTACAGATCCATAATTCTTTAGACGAATCTTCGTAAATACTCGCGATATTACCTCTTGTGACAGGTTGGGAAATCTTTTTGTCTCCCGATAAACAGTAAAGTCCGTTACTGGTAGTTCCCATCCACAGATTTTTCTTTTCGTCCAGGTGGAGGCAGGAGAGGGTGATATCTTTTCCGGCAAGATGATAGTAGAGATCGAAGTTTCCCGTACTTTCATTATATACAAATACTTCTTCTCTTTTCCCGATATATAATTTCTCGTTGAAATAAATAGCATCCACATTGCCTTGCAGCAACGTTTTGAATCTTTGTGTGGTCAGATCGAATTCTGCCACCCCGTCCGTACAGAGCAGGTATACCTTTCCGTTTTTGTTTCCGGTGATGCGCAGCACTGTATTGCTGAACAAGCTGTTCGGATCGTTTTTATTAAGTTTGAAACTTTTGATATCGTTACCGTTATACCGGTTCAGTCCTTCACGCGTGCCGATCCATATAATTCCCCGTTCATCAATATAAAGGCTATTGACAGAAAATTGGGAGAGTCCGTCGTCCGTGGTCAAGTGGCTAAAAGTGATGTTTTGACCTTGTGTGCGGACTCCAGCTACGCTTAAAAATAGCAGAAATAAAAGAATTACTTTTCTCACTAATTTATTTTTTAAGGTGTTTACATCTATGCAAATATATTGTTTTTATTCGATTTCAGTGAACCTTATTAGAAGAAAGTAACTATATTTGTATCATTCAAACGAAAGATATATGAAAGTAAAGAAAATTAGTGCGGCTAACGTGGAGGCTTGTTCGCTTCCTAAACTATTCGATGAAGAAAAAATAGATTTTCAGCCGATCCAGTGTGTCAATTGGGCTGAATATCCTTACAAACCTAAAGTGAGTTTTCGAATTGCTCACACGCAGAACTCAATCTTGCTACATTTTAAAGTGAAAGAGGAGAGTGTACGTGCCAAGTATGGAGAAGATAACGGTTCTGTATGGACTGACTCTTGTGTGGAATTCTTTTCTATACCTGCAGGCGACGGGATCTATTATAATATAGAATGTAATTGCATCGGAACTATCCTGATAGGTGCCGGCCCAGTTCGTAACAACCGGGAACATGCACCGAAAGAAGTGACTGCTCTCGTACAACGTTGGTCTAGTCTGGGTAATCAGCCTTTTGCAGAACGTGTCGAGGAGACAGACTGGGAAGTTGCTCTCATCATTCCGTATGCTGTATTCTTTAAGCATCAGATTGAATCACTCGATGGAAAGGAGATAAAAGCTAATTTCTATAAGTGTGGTGATGAGTTGCAGACTCCTCATTTTCTTTCATGGAATCCGATAGAGATTGACCAACCGGATTTCCATCGCCCCGATTTTTTCGGTACTTTGGAATTTGAATGATGAATTGAATTTCTGGATTTGAAGATGAATCACTAGTGTTGCTGAATCACTGAAGTATCCTCCATTTGTAAAAATATTATCTATTGCGTCATCCATCTATAAAAAAGAAGGGTGACGCTTTTTTTGAGCATCACCCTTTCTTTTTATAGATGTTATATTGTTTATTTCACAATCCCTCTTTCCGAGTTCTTCACGAAATTTACAATATTCTCGATTTCTTCACTCATAGGAACCTGGTCGATAATCTTCTGTACGGCATCCTGAACGCTGAAATTACCCTGATAAATCAAACGGTATGCGTTAGCGATGTGACGAAGGATTCTTTCCGATGTATTGTGATGTTGAGAAAGAACTACAGCGTTTACACCATGATATGTTACCGGATTTCCTGACATGATAACGTATGGAGGTACATCTTTAGATATACGGCAGCCGCTTTGTACCAGTGTCCAGCTTCCGATGTGACAATATTGATGTAAAGTGACATTTCCACTTAGGATAGCGCAATCATCCAACGTACATTCTCCTGCAATAGTGGTGCCGATACCTACCACACAGTTATTGTTGATTTGTACGTCATGGCAAAGATGTACTTTATCCATCAGGTAGTTTCCGTTTCCGATTTTGGTAGCATTGCCGGCAAATGTAGCGCGGCTGATTACTACATTCTCACGAATATCGTTATTATCTCCGATAATCAGGCTGCTTTCTTCTCCAGTATAGTGGAAATCTTGTGGTTCCGCTCCGAGGACAGCATTCTGATGTACCTTGTTTCCTTTTCCCATTTTAGTACCTTGCAGGATACTAGCGTAAGACATGATGACGCAGTCATCCCCGATCTCTACATTCTTTTCAATGTAGGCAAAAGGCAGAACGGTTACATTCTTGCCCAGCTTTGCTTCGGGATCTACGTAAGCTAACGGACTAATCATAATAGTATATGTTTAAAGTTATTCTTCTCTTCCACCACCCAGTGCCTGGTAAAGGCTTACTACAGCCTGCATCCGATCAAAGCAATCGGAAACCTGTGAGATTTGTGCGCTCAAGTAAGCCTGCTGTGCAGACAATACTTCCAGGTAGGTTGAAGTCCCTAAGTTAAACAATTCTTTTGTATCTTCCGAAGCTTTTTTGGCAGATTCTACTTGCATTTGACGAGATTCTACCTTTTCACTCGTCTTTTGGTATAAACTTAGCGCATTGCTGACTTCACTACCGGCATTCAACAGCGTTTGCTGGAAGGAGAGTTTCGCCTGTTCTTCCTGCGCTTTGGCCATTTTCAGTTTAGCGATATTTGCTCCGTGATAAAAGAGAGGCTGTGTCAGTGAGCCGATGGCAGTAGCCAGGAATTTTCCCGGATTAATGATAGCAGAGCCTGCGCTGTTTGTCCATCCGGCAGATCCACTAAGTGTAATTTGTGGATAGAAAGCGGAACGTGCGGAGTTCGTGTTATAATAAGCAGAAGCTAGTGACATTTCAGCCGCTTTTACATCCGGACGGTTGGATAATAATTGGATAGGTATGCCTACTGAAAATTCGGATGGTAGAATTTGCTTTTCGATGGTACCGCGTTGGATATGGCGGGGAGCTTCTCCAAGAAGAGTTGATAGAGAATTTTCCACTTCGCGGATGCTCTGTTCTATTTCCGGAATAGAGGCCATCACTTGTGCATAAGCCGCTTTACTCTGTTCGACACCTGCCGAATTGATATTATACATAGCAGCATTTTTCATTGCTTCCATTGTTTCGGCATTACGCTTTAATATTTCTGCTGTCTCTCTGGTGATTTCCAGTTGGCGGTCAAGCATTAATAAAGTGTAATACAGATTAGCAACATTGGCAATAATCTGCGTTTGTACAGCTTGTTTGTAAGCTTTGGCCTGCTTAACGGCAACATCTGCACCTCGTTTGGCATTTAGCAAGCCTCCAAAGAGACTAATCTCCCAACTGGCGGTTACCGGAAGTGAATAAGTCTTACTTGCTTTACTATTATCAAAACTGCTGATAGTACCTTGTGGGGACAAGGCCAGAGCTGGAACATAGGCTAGTTTGGCTGCCAACAACGGAGCCTGGGCTGCTTTGATTGATAGTATTGCACTCTGCAGGTCAGTATTTTGTTTCAGTCCCGTTTCGATGAGTGACTGGAGTTGCGGGTCGGTGAAGACTTCTCTCCACGGCAGATTACCGAAGTTGGCTGTATCCGAAACCAGTGTATCATTATCCGCTACCGGATCGCGATACAGGCCGGAAGTAGTGATATCTTCGGGTCTGTCATACGACTTATAGATGTGGCAGCTGCTCAAGAGAGCAGTTGCGCACAACATATATAGAATCTGTTTCTTCATATCGAATTTCATTATTTAGCGTATTGTTCAATCTCTGTTACGGCATCTGCATTGTCAATATCTTCCCATTCCATCGGTTTAACTTTCTCTTGCAGATACTGGAAGATAACAAACAAGGCAGGAACGATGAAAATTTGGCAAATCATACCGATTAACATACCACCGATAGAGGCAGTACCTAGTGTACGGTTACCGTGGGCACCTACACCGAAGGCAAACATCAACGGAAGCAAACCGACTACCATCGCCAATGATGTCATCAGAATCGGGCGGAGACGAGCACCGGCACCCAATACAGCTGCCCAAGTGATACTCATACCCATCTTGCGACGATCTAGGGCGAACTCTACGATCAAGATGGCATTCTTCGCCAACAGACCCATCAACATGATTAACGCGATCTGCATATAGATATTGTTTGACATCGTACCCAGAATCATCTTCAATGCCGAAATATTACCGATAGCACTTACACCATTCACAAACAGGAAACTGCCTAATAGACCGAACGGAATGGATAATAATACGGCCAATGGAAGAATGTAACTTTCGTACTGTGCACTCAACAATAAGTAAACGAATACAAAACAGAGTACAAAAATCAGTCCGGTAGCACTTCCGCTACTTTGAGCCTCTTCACGCGCCATACCTCCTAGTTCATACGTATAACCGGTAGGCAGGTTTTCTTGAGCAACTTCGGCAAGAGCCGTCAATGCCTGACCGGATGTATAACCACTTGCCGGAGCTACCATTACTTTCATAGAGGTATAAAGGTTGAAACGACTAATAATATCCGGACCATATACTTTCTCCACAGAAATGAACTGGGCAATCGGGGCCATCTCGCCTGCACTATTACGCACCTTGATATTTTTTAAAGATTCCAGGTTTTTGCGTGATAACGGATCTGACTGAATCATAACACGATACATCTTACCGAAACGATTGAAGTTGGATGCGTACAAACCTCCGTAATATCCTTGCATAGTAGTGAGGATATCGCTCGGGCTGATGCCAGCTTTTTTACAAGCTGCCGCATCAATGTCAATCATGTATTGCGGGAAATTCGGGTTGAAGGAAGTCTTTGCTGAATTAATTTCCGGACGTGCTTCCAATGCTGCCGTATAATCATTAACCACATCGAAGAATTTGTTCAGATCACCACCGGTCTTATCTTGCATATTGACCTCAATATCCGTAGATGCCGAGTAACCCGGGATCATAGGAGGAGCGAAGAACAATACCTGTGCTTCTTTGATAATCTTTTGTGCACGCATATATAAGGAACCGACTACAACGTCTGAATTCTGTATCATGGAACGTTCGTCCCAGTCTTTCAGTTTGATGATGAAAGAACCGTATGATGGTCCCTGGCCACCGATAAAGCTGAATCCGGAAATCATGGTACGTGACAATACCGCAGGATCGGAAGCGATCAGACTGTCTACACGTGCCAGGATTTTTTCAGAACGGTCTTGGGAAGTACCCGGAGGTAATGTCACTGCTCCCATCAGCGTTCCGGTATCTTCATTAGGCACCATACCTGTCGGAGTGGTGTTCATGAAGAATACAAGTATCGCAATGGAAGCGACAACTAATCCCATAGACAACCATTTCTTCTGGATAAAGAACAGTACTCGTTTCTTATAACGTTTCAGGATTGATTCGTATGTATCGTTGAATCTGTTTTTAAACTTCTTCGTACTCATTCCGATCAGTGCCAGAATACTAAGCACTACGAAAATTGCAGTGACTATCGGATTGATACTGAACAAACCAAAGATCATGCCGAGAATGGCAATAAGCGTCAAAGTAAGTGTAATTCCCGGATGCAACATCTTTCCGATAGCTTCGGTATATCTGTTGATCATAGTTGTATGGGCTGCCGTATAGGCTACTTTCATACGTTCTTTCAATGTGGAGTCTTCCGTTGTTCCATCTTCTTTTTTGTGAGGTTTCAGAAGAACGGCGCACAAAGCCGGACTCAAAGTCAATGCGTTCAATGCGGACAGACCGATAGCGATAGCCATAGTCATACCGAACTGACGATAGAATGTTCCTGCTGTACCTCCCATGAAACTTACCGGAACGAATACGGCCATCATAACCAGCGTAATAGATACGATAGCACCACCCAATTCATTCATGGCATCGATAGAAGCCAGACGGGCAGATGTATAACCTTGGTCAAGCTTGGCATGCACACCCTCGACGACCACAATCGCATCATCGACCACAATCGCAATAGCAAGCACGAGCGCACATAACGTCAACAAGTTCAGACTGAATCCTACCAGGGACAGGATGAAGAAAGTACCGATCAGAGCTACCGGAATGGCGATAGTCGGAATCAATGTGGAACGTAAATCCTGCAAGAAGATATACACTACGATAAACACCAGGATAAATGCTTCGATCAACGTCTTCACCACTTCATGGATAGAAGCGAAAAGGAAGTCATTGGCATTCATGGAGATGTTCAGTTTCAATCCGGTAGGCAACGTTTTTGATGCTTCATCCAACAATGCCTCAATATCACTGATGGTTTGTGTCGCATTGGTTCCTGCCATCTGGTATACGATACAAGTCACAGATTTGTGACCGTCTACCCGGTTGGTAAAGTTATATCCCAAACGGTCCAGCTGAATTTCTGCTATATCTTTCAGACGGAGTACTTCACCGTCAGGAAGAGATTTGATAACGATATTTTCAAACTCTTCAGGCTGTTGCAAGCGTCCTTTATAACGGATGGTATATTGGAAAGTCTGGTCACTGCGTTCACCGAACTGTCCTGGAGCAGCTTCGACATTCTGTTCTGCCAGAGCAGCGGAAACATCACCGGGAACGAGCTTGTATTGTGCCATGACATCCGGTCGTAACCAGATACGCATAGAATAATCCTGACCTAAAACGTTGGCATCACCTACACCCTGTACACGTTGAACTTGAGGAATCAGGTTGATCTTAGCATAGTTTTCAATAAACGATTCGCTATAGGTATCCGTCTCGTCATAAAGAGAGAATACTACCAACATGGAAGTCTGGCGTTTTTGAGTGGTTACACCGACTTTAGTTACTTCGGCAGGCAGCAGACCTTGTGCCATAGAGACACGGTTTTGTACATTGACGGCGGCCATGTCCGGATCTGTTCCTTGTTTGAAATATATGGATATATCACCGGAACCCGTGTTTGACGCAGTTGAGGTCATATACATCATGTTTTCTACACCGTTGATTTGTTCCTCCAACGGAGCAATCACGGAATTCAATACGGTCGATGCACTGGCTCCCGTATAGGTGGCTCTTACCGAAACGGTAGGAGGCGCGATGTCCGGATACTGCGTGATAGGCAGTGTCGCCAATCCGATAGCCCCCAGGATGACTATCAGGATAGAAATAACGGTTGATAGTACCGGACGGTTAATAAATCTATCTAATTTCATAATGATTATCTGATTATTAGTTGAAGGCTGTGGCTAAATTACCGTCGTGTTGGTCTTTCAAATGTTGTTGATAGTTTGCTTCTTTTTGCGCCGGTGTGATAGGCTGAACCTTCTGGCCATCTTTCAGGTTTTGTACTCCTTCGATTACGATTTTATCTCCTGAATTCAGACCGGAAGTAACCAAGTAGTCTTTTCCGTTATCCAGATTGAAGATTTTGATTTCTGTATATTTTACCGTGTTGTCCGGTTGCAGAACATAAACGAACTTCTTATCCTGGATTTCTACTGTTGCAGACTGCGGTATAGTGATTACATTCTCCATAGCATAAGGAATCAGAACGTTTGCAGTACCTCCGCTACGCAATACATGTTCCTTATTCGGGAAGATGGCACGGATGCTTACCGAACCGGTAGATTGGTCGATAACGCCTGTGATAGCATCCACTTTACCCTCTATATCGTACGTGGAACCATCGATTAATTGTAGTTTGATAGTCGGTATTTTGCTGATTTCTTCTTTGATAGTGCTACCGGACTTGGTCATTGCCAGCAATTCCTTTTCTGTCATTGAGAAGTATACATATACTTCGTCAATCTCGGAAACAGTAGTCATCGGTGTAGCGATAGAAGGGCTTACCAATGCTCCTACACGATAAGGGATATTGTTGATAACGCCATCTGACGGACTTTTAACCTGTGTGAATGACAAGTTCTGTTGAGCAGTGGTCAGTTGTGCTTTTGCTTGTGCCAGCTGGGCTTTGGTCTGTGCCAGGGAGTTTTCTGCCATTGCCAGGTCATAGTCACTGATGATTTGCTTTTTGTTCAACTCTTTCTTATTGTCATACGTCATCTGTTGAGTGCTCACTGCTGCTTCTGCTGTAGCCACTGCTGCTTTGGCAGTGCGTACAGCTGCTTCGTATTGAGTCGGATCAACAATGAACAACACTTGTCCTTTACGTACAGCTGCTCCTTCGTCTACACAGAGTTTTGTGATGAAGCCTGATACTTGGGGGCGGATTTCTACATCTTGTTTACCTTTGATGGTAGCCGGATAGGCAGTTGTTAAATTAGCGGTCGTCTTTTGTAACTCTTGTACTGCATATTCAGGAACCTTTCCTGCGGCTGCGCTGGCTGGCTTCCAGAACCAAAGTGCCTTCTTTATGCTGGCAAGCTTTGGCCTGACCTGTGCCGTGACCAGAGTGCCCCTTTCCCGCCGCTTGATGCGCGGCATCATCACCAAAGCGGGCAGAAATGTCAATACTGTTCTGCTGGCCATCATGCTGTGCTGCGGCCTGCTTTCTTCCATCGTTTCCAATATCGCCGCCTGCTCGGCGTTCATCCCGCTGGTGCTGGATTTCCTCAGCATCTATGAAAATGAGGACGAGCGCAAGCGCACCGGCCGCTGCATGCTCATCGCCCTGCCCACCGCTTCCATGATCGGTGGTATGATCACTCCCGCCGGCGGTGCGGTGAATGTCATTGCCATCACCTATCTGGAGAACCTGGCTAGCGTGAATGTCACCTTCCTGGATTGGGTCGCTATCTTTGGGCCTATCGCCATTGTGGCATTTATTGCGGCTTACTTCATCATCCGCGCGGTCTTTAAGCCCGCAGAGCTCACCCAGGATGCCCTCCATCATTACCTCAGCAAGCTGGAGATTCCGGAGAAGATCGGCAAGGATGAGATTCGTGTCTGTGTGATCATCGCTGCTATGCTCATCTGCTGGATCCTGGGCACCTGGTTCAGCTTCTTCAATATCATGGTAGTCGCCATGGTAGGCGTTGGCATCATGATGCTGCCCGGCATTGGCGTCTTTGGCTGGAAGGATTTCGTTAAGGAAGTCAACTGGACTGCCTTCTTCATGCTGGGTACCCTCATCGGCCTTACCGGCCTGCTGCGTACCAACGGCGTGGTAAAGTGGCTCACCAGCATTATGGATCTGAGCTCCATTGCCACCTCCGACTTCGTATTTGTCTTTGTTCTGGCGCTCATCGGCTTCCTCATCCTTATTGTCATGCCGGTAGGCCCTACGCTGGTCACTACCCTGGCAGTTCCGCTGGTGGCGGTTGCTGCTGCGGCCAATATGAGCCCTGTTATGCTCATCTGCACTACCGTAATGTGCGCCACCTGCTGCTTCCTGTTCCCCATTGATGTAGTGCCGCTGCTGACCTACGGCTATGGCTACTATGAAATGGCGGATATGCCAAAATCCAATGCAATCATCCAAGTGATCCTTTGCCTGCTTTCGGCAATCTGGCTGCCGGTTATCTGCGGGATGCTGTTCTGAGCAAGAACGACAGATGACAACAGTCCTGGCGGTTGCCGGACGGAGGATTATCTGATAGACTTGATGTACAGCAGGGGGCTTGGTCCCCTGCTGTACAGCGGGGAAAGGATGGGCAGACAATGACATTGCTACAACTACGGTATTTCAAGGCGGTATGCGAATTCCACAGCGTGACCAAGGCGGCGGATGAGCTTTTCATCTCCCGTACAGCCATTTCCCGCTCCATCAATGCGCTGGAGCAGGAATTGGGCATTGTGCTTTTTACACACACCACCACAGGCCTGGAGCTGACGGATGATGGAAAGATCATCTATGAGCGGATCAATGAGGTGCTGGGCCGCATCTGCGCCATCGAGCAGGTAGCCCAACAGTTGGCGGAGGGCCCGAAGCGCCAAATTGTGAATGTCGGCCTGACCCCCTTTACCTCGCAAAGAATTTTCCCGGATTTCTATCAAAAGTTCCACGAAAATTACCCCAATATCACGCTGGCGGCCACCGAGAAAAATAATCTGGAAGCAAGGGCCCTGCTGGCGGAAGGTTCGATCGATGTTATCTTTACAACGGATATCTGCTACGATACCGAAAACTGTGATATTCTGTCACTGGGACGGGCGGAGCAGGTGCTTTATGTTTCCAAGCAAAACCCACTGGCCCAGCGAAAAAGCATCAAAACAGAGGACCTGCGCCTGCTGCCGCTGGCTATGCTCAGCAAATACCTCCAGCGGGAACGGGAGCTTACTTCCCGGCTGGATTCATGTTTTCATCATCTTTTCGTGTAATATGGAGCTTCGAAATAAAGTCAGTATCCAACAACGCACATTTTTTCTTTGTCATAGACGCTATTCCCCATAACGGCCATATCGCTGCAGAATCCGGCGAAGCGTCTCCTGATCTTCCTCTGCCCTGGAATCAACTAATAAATCGTATTCCGCATTCTGTTCGATCAAACGTTTCAGACTTCCCGGCTGAAGGATATCAGGAGTACGCCTCTGCCATCTGTCCGCATCCGGCTCATATCCGATATTTTTTTCCAATATTTCTTGTTTGATATCCAGGAATTTACACACGACATCGGCATTTACATACTGTTCTTCATAAAGCCGAAGCAGAATTGCTTTGAATGGCACAGAAAAAATGGCCATCAGACGAATCAGATCATTCAGATTGAATCTTTCCCTTGAAATTCCATAGATTTGCATTTGTTCATGAAGCGCATTGGAAGGCACGAGAAGCAGTCCCGCAAATGCATTCGCCTCCCGATCCTCTCGGCTCTCTCCATCCTCATCGATCACTGCGGCATTTAAAAATGAACCGTTTCTCAAAACGCTCTCATCTTTTTTCTCAATAAAACACCAGATATGATACAATTCATGAGCTGCGGCAAAAATCTGCTTGGACAGCGGCAGCCAGGAATTGATGTAGACAAATATCTTTCCTTTTTTGACGCATGTGAGGGCGCAGAAATCGTCATCCCTTGTGGGGAAACGCAAAAGCTCCAGAGGCTCCTGCTTTTTTCGCGCATAGTTTGCCAGCACTGAAAAAATATCATCCTGTATGATGTTATTTCCATTGTAAAGGCTGTTAAACTGAACGACAGCTTGCGACAATTCCTGGAAACGCCCCGGATTCTGTACAAAAAGACTGTTCTCCAATACATTTCCCATTAAAATTCTGTCCACTCCTCTCTCATCGCCATTCCGTTTTCCCGAACCGTATCATGAAAAAGAATCAGATTGATCAATAAATCAATATCCTGTATTGACTGTCGCGCTTCTTCAGTTTTAACCTGTCCCATAAAAACATGAAACATATCTGTCTCCTTGTGATTCTCCGGAATCGACGTCAGCTCTTCCATGCTTGTGTTGCAAAATACGGCAATCTGCCGGAGCTCCACCGCATTGATCGTCCGTGTTCCATTTAGCATTTTGTTGACAATTTGTCTGGATAGGTTCAGATGCTCTGCCAGCTCTACCTGCTTTTTATGATTCATCTCAAGATATCGATTGATATTGTTGGCGATGACTGTATTCATATCCGTCATGCGAAACACCTCCTACTCCTGATTCCAGTATACGAGGCGCGGCTTCTTTTGTCAATATTTTAGATACAAAATAACGCATTCTATTTATTTTCGTATCTATTTAAGCTACACTCAAACCTCCAATACACATACACCGACACCGCCACGTTCACCACATCCGCCGCAATCTGCGACCACACGATCCCGTACATGCCAAAGGCATAGTTGAGCAGATACAGCATGGGGATGTTTAGCACCAGCCAGCGCAGGACGCCGAGGAACAGGGCGGTCCGGCCTTTGCCGAAGCCGTTGAAGAGGTACACGGTGAAGAAACTCAAAAACATAAAGGGCGTGGCCAGGCAGCGGACTCTCAGGAAGCCGGTTCCCAGCGCCACCGTCCCGGGATCGCCGATAAACAGCCCCGTGATGCCCGGCGCAAACACTTCATATAAAAGGATGCTGAGAACTGCACAGAGTATACCCACCCTGCGTGAAAAAGCGATGGTATCCTTCATCCGTTTCCGGTTGCCGGACGCGTAGTTGTAGGCCACGATGGGCATCATACCCTGGCTGATGCCGATTCCGATATTGAGCGGCAGGCGCTCGATCTTCAGCACAATTCCGATAGCCGCCATCTGGACGTCCCCGTAGGCGGTCATCAACCGGCCGATCACAATGTAATCCAGGTCGAATAAAAATGTGGCCAGTGCGGAGGGGAATCCCACATTGAAAATGCTTTGGATGCTGGCTTTTGCCGGAAGCTCCCTGACGTTTCCTCCCCTCAGGATGGAATCCGGCCCCAGTCCCCGGATTGCGATCAGAAAATATCCGCAAGAGATGATATTCGACAGGCAGGTGGCCAGCCCGGCCCCCAGGATTTCCCTGCCACGGGGCAGCAGTACGAACATGAACAGCGGATCCAATGCCACGTTCAACAGGCCGCCCAGGGTGATGCCCACCCCGGCTTTTTTCGACTCCCCTATGCTCCTGAGAAGATTGGCGTATGTGTTGGAGAGCACCGTGGGTATGCCGCCCAGCACGATCACGCAGAACGCGTATTCATTGGCGTACCGGTACGTCTCG